>Ga0224510_10000657_pt1 | contig 25588 bp, 22 predicted proteins | sample SF_May12_sed_USG_FD_170161 | JGI IMG/M metagenome (GOLD analysis project Ga0224510, IMG submission 170161) | Sediment microbial communities from San Francisco Bay, California, United States - SF_May12_sed_USGS_4_1 | ecosystem: Environmental > Aquatic > Marine > Sediment | place: USA: California... | reverse complement strand
GCTTGGCGCACTTCTCCTCATTGCGCGAGGCCTACCGCGACGCCAGGCGTTCGCGTTACAGCGGCCAGTGTCGTGGCCACGGGCGATCGGACTGGCGGTGCTCTCCCTCCTCGCGATCTACCTTGGAGCAGTCATCTACGACCGCGTCCTGTCGGCTTTCGGTGACTGGAGCCCAACCGACGAGCAAGGCCTCGTCCCCGATGCGTGGGACTCGAGCCGCGCTGGAGCTTTCATTGCCTTCTTCCTCGTGGTCACGCTCGTGGCACCCGCGGTCGAGGAGCTGACCTATCGTGGTTTGGGCATATCGCTACTCGCTCCGTACGGGACCGGGTTCGCAATCCTCCTCACCGGTCTGCTCTTCGGCGCCGCCCACGGGCTCGTCATCGCGCTCCCGATCCTCACCATCTTCGGGATCGTCGTCGGTTGGCTCCGCGTGCGAACGGAGAGCGTCTTCCCGCCGATGCTCCTCCACGCGACGTTCAACGGAACGGCGCTGCTGGTATCGGTTAGCGGCGTGGGGTGATCACCGCTAGCCGAGCTCCTCCTCGTCTTCGTCCTCGAGGGGCTCATCATCCTCTTCGAGCGCCTCGTCGAGTTGCTCCTGAAGGCTCGACGCAAACTCCTCGGGCGTGACGTTCTCGAGGAACTGGCGGAACTCGGCCGGGTCGAGATCGGCGAGACTCGAGGCGGTGACAAGTCCCGGCTGCTCGTCGTCCTCAGCTTGAAGCTCGATGCTCGACTCCTCGACAACTTCGTCCGCGGCGAAGATCTGCGCATCGCAGCGAACGGCGAGTGCGATCGCGTCCGACGGGCGGGAGTCGATCTCCACTTCCCTTCCGTCTTGAACGATCGTGATTCGCGCGTAAAACGTGTTGTCGCGAAGCTCCGTCACCGTCACTCGCACCACCTCGCCGTGCAGCTCCGAGATGACATCGCTGAAGAGATCGTGGGTCATGGGACGCGGCGGGCTGGCTCCTTGGAGCTGCATGAGAATCGCGGCGGCCTCGGGGTGACCGATCCAGATCGGCAGGAATCGTTCGTCGTCGGCAGTCTTCAGGAGCACGATCGGCTGCTTGCCAATGGGCTCGAAGCTCACCCCATACAAGGTCATCTCTCGCATAGCCAGCGTTGCTCATCTTAGACAGGAGGCTTCGCTACAGTTGCGGCCCCGGGCGATTAGCTCAGTCGGTTAGAGCGCCGCTCTGATAAGGCGGAGGCCCCTGGTTCGAGTCCAGGATCGCCCACCTTTGCGCAAGGCCGGAAATCCGCTAGCGCGGAATTCCGACCGCGAAATCCCTAAAGGCGGCCGCTTCGCGGCCGCTGGCGCTCCTTGGCCTCGGCGCCGAAGCTGGTCATTCTCAGGCGGCGCTTCTAAGCGTTATCGCCTCGAGAACCTCGACCAGTTCGGCGAGGCCCTTCTCGTCCTCGAACCGGATCTGGAGCGCGCCCCCGGAAACCCGCACCGGCATGGCTGTGAGTTGCTCGGCTACAGACCGTGCCCGATCCACGAGCGCGGGGTCGACAGCCGCCACCCTGCGAGGGCGCCTGCGAGCGCCGCCTTCTCGGGCGGCACGCTCGGCTGCTCGAACCGTGAGCCCCTCCTTCACGATCCGTCGTGCAAGACGTCGCCGTGCGTCGTCGTCAGGAACCGACAGCACCGCTCGAGCGTGGCCCTCGCTCAGATCGCCACGGGCGAGCATCCACAGCACCTCTTCCGGGAGCTCGAGGAGCCGCAGGCGGTTCGAGACCGCAGACTTCGACCTCCCGACGCGCTCGGCCACATCGCCGAGAGAGAGCTCGAACTCATCTACGAGCGAGGCGTACGCCCGCGACTCTTCGACCGCGGAGAGTTGCTCGCGGGCGACGTTCTCGACGAGACCGAGGAGGAGTGAATCGCGATCCCCGACGTCGCGTACCACGGCGGGGAGCGTCGCGACTCCAGCCGCCTGCGCCGCGCGCCAACGGCGCTCTCCGGCGACAAGCTCGAACCCCCCTTCTGGCCGGCGCCGGACCACAATCGGCTGCAGGACCCCCTGCAGGCGGATGGAGCTCGCAAGTCCAGCAGCTGCCTCGGGCTCGAAGCGCCGCCGCGGTTGGCGCGGGTTGGGGTGAATCGTCTCGACCGGGAGATGGACGAGTTCAGGCTGGCCTGCTTCGCCAAGCAACACCTCGAGACCGCGCCCGAGGCCGCGTCGCTCCTTAGGAACGCTCGACAAGCTCCATCGCCACCTTCCAATAAGCCTCGGCTCCGGCAGAGCGCCGGTCGTAGGCGATTGCAGGAACCCCGTGGCTCGGAGCCTCGGCGAGACGGATCGAGCGGGGTATCGTCGTCGTGAACACGAGCGAGCCGAAATGACTGCGCAGCTCCGACTCGACCTCGGCTGCCAAACGCGTGCGGCCATCAGCCATCGTGAGAAGGATCCCAGCCACGGCGAGGTCTGGGTTTAGTCGCGCCTTCACGAGATTGATGGTTCCGAGCAGCTGAGAAAGCCCCTCGAGCGCGTAGTACTCGGCCTGCACCGGGACGATCGCCCAGCCGGCAGCTGCAAGCGCGTTGACGGTCAGAGGCCCGAAGGAGGGCGGGCAGTCCAGGAGGACATACGAATACGGCTCGAGCGTGCCGGCCAGAGCATCCGCGAGGTAACGCTCGCCGCCAGAGCGGGTCGAGAGCTCGACGGCGGCAGCAGCCAGGTCGCTCTTTGCCATGACGACGTCGAGGTTCGTGACCCCTGAGGGCTTCGCGAGCGCGTTCAGCGGCACCCCGTCGAGGAGGTCGTGCGTCGAGGCGCCGTTTGCCCGCATCCCGAGTCCAGAGGTGGCGTTTGCCTGAGGATCGAGGTCGACCAGGAGCACGCGCTCGCCCGCCTCGGCGAGGCACGCGCTCACGTTGACGGCGGTCGTCGTCTTTCCGACGCCGCCCTTCTGGTTCGCGACTGCGTAGACCCGGGCGGGCACGCGACAAGAGTAGTGAGCGGTGCGGCTGGACCACTAGAGTCGGCGGTATGCGCGATCCAGCTCCGGCGTACGATGGTGAAGGTCGGCATGCGCTCTGGCACGTCAGCGAGAACGCGACGATCGAGCGGTTCGACCCGCATGTGAGCACAACAGCGGCGAGCAGCGAGCCTCGAGTCTGGGCGGTCGACACTCGCCACTTGCCGTTCTACTGGTTCCCTCGCGAGTGCCCGCGATGCATGTTCTGGGCAGCGCCGAATACCACCTCGGAGGACGCAGATCTTCTGGCCGGCGCGACGCGCGTCCACGCCGTCGAAGACTGCTGGCTCGAGCGCATACGCTCCGCGCGGGTCGTCGCTTATCGATTGCCGGAGAAATGCTTCGCTCCGGACCCTGAGGTGGGTGGCTACTGGCTGAGTCGAGAGAGTGTCGAACCTCTCGAGCTGGTCGAGCTCGGCGACTTGCTCGGGCTCCACGCAGCTGCAGCGATCGAGCTTCGGATCGTCTCGAATCTCTGGCCGCTCTGGGATCGCGTCGTTGCGTCGACCCTCGAGTTCAGCGGCATCCGCCTTCACAACGCGGAATCACGGAGAGATCGTTAGGGGAGCGGGCGCTTCTTGGCCATCCCCGCCCGGCGCGGGAAGCCGGCAGGCGTCGGACCGACTTTTCGAAGAACGAGAAGGCCGTCGTGATCGGCCTCGAGTGCGGCGCCAAGCAAAGTCGCGACCTGGGCAACCCGGGTCCGATCGGCAGACTCCCCGACCCACAGGATCGCGACTCCTCCGGGTCGGACGAGTGGAAGGCACAGCTCCGCTGCGACTGGCGGCTTGGCCAGCGCCTTTGCAAGCGCGATCCCATACTGGTCGGGAGACTGCTCCTCCGCACGACCCCATACGACCCCGACGTTGGCGAGATCCGCGGAAGCGTGCTCGAGGAAGTCACACTTGCGGCGTTCTGCTTCGAGCAGGGTGAACACCCGCTCCGGGAAAGTCGTGGCGAGAGGAATCCCGGGTGTGCCGCCGCCGGAGCCGACGTCGATCACGGGCCCCAGGACGCGACCGACGATCGGAGCAGCCCGTAGCGCGTCGTCCAGCAGGACGCGTCTCGCCTCGGCGAGGTTCGTGATGCCGGTGATGCCAGAAGTAGCGACGACTTCCTCGAGCCAGCGCTCGAGGAACACGCTCGACACCTCAGCCCGAAGCGAGCCGGGGAAGGACGACGACGTATCGGTTCGGCTCGGAGCCCTCGCTCGAGGTCTCGACTCCCGGGTCGTCCTTCAGCGCCTCGTGAACGATCTTCCGTTCGACCGGCGTCATCGGATCGAGCTCGACCCGGCGTCCTGTAGCGGCGGCACGCTGGGCTGTGCGCTTCGCAATCGTCTCAAGTGCCGCGGTGCGCCGTGCTCGGTATCCCGCAGCGTCGACGACAACTGCCTGCTGATCACCCTGGCTTCGCGCCATCGCGTTGGCCAAATACTGGATCGCGTCGATGGTCTGGCCGTGCTTGCCAATGAACAGGCCGAGATCGGCTCCCGTGCACGTCACCGTCACGACTCCGTCGCGTTCGGTCGTCGCCGCCGTGACACTTGCCCCAATTGCCGCCGCAACGCGCTGGACGAACTCCCGGGAGGTCTGAGCCGCCACGCTCGAGTCGGTGTCCGTCGTTCCACCCTGTACGGAAGCGCTCGCGATCACATGCGCCGGGGTGAAGCCAACTCCGAGAAGCCCTCGCTCGCCCTCCGAGATGACCTGGAACTCCACGGTGTCTCGATCGAGCCCCGGCACGAGCAGTTCGAGCTCGCGAAGCGCTGCCCACTTGGCTTCGCCGACCGTCTCGCCGGTCGCTTCCACGGTGACGGCTGCCGCGTTGCTCATCGCCGCGCCCCTCCACCGCGCTTGCGCTTCACCCTGCGCGGCGGGCCCGGGCGCGGCGGGCCTCCGCCGTCTTGCGGGTCACCGGACGAAGATGCCGCCGACGCGTCGCTTGCGTCCTTGGGTGGTGTTCTGCTCGACCGCTTCGGTGGAAGCACCGGTTTCGGCATTTGGCGTCGTGTGACGATGCCCTGTCCGGTCGTCCACAGGTTCGTCGTCAGCCAATAGATCATGAGCCCTGAGGGGAAGCCGATGATGAAGGGGAGGAACGCGATGGGGAGCACCATGATCATCCAGCGCTGGGCCTTGGACTGCATCGACGTCGACATGAGGTAGGTCGACGTGAGCTGGCTGACGACGTAGACCGCTATCAGCACGGGCCCCCAGCCGTCCCTCGTAGGCTCGGTGATGTCGACGAGGCCAATCCAGTCCAGCGACGATTCCGGGAACTTCGGAAAGATCTCCTTCTCGAAGCCCTTCAGCACGAAGAAGAGCGAGATGAAGATCGGGATCTGGAAGACGATCGGCAGGCAGGAGGCGTACGGGTTGATCTTGTTCTCCTTGTAGAACTTCATCAGCTCTTCCGACTGCTTCTGCCGGTCCGCTTTGTAGCGCTGCTGAAGGGCCTTCATCTCCGGAGCGTGGATCTGCAGGCTCTGCATCGAGTGGATCTGCTTTACGGCAACAGGAACGAGCAGCATGCGGACGATGACCGTGAGCGCAACGATCGACCACGCCCAGGTGAGACCGACAGAGTCGTGCAGCCACGTCAAGACCTCGGTGAGGACGTTCTCGAGCGGAGAGAGGAGCCCGCCGACGATCACGTTCGAGCCTTACGAGACCGAAACAACGGGAACACAGACTGGTCGCGCGCGTAGTCGACTCCGCCATGACTCCAGGGGTTGCAGCGAAGAAGGCGCCAGCCGGCGAGCACGGCGCCACGAACGATCCCGTACTCCCGCAGCGCGTCGATTGCGTACTGGGAGCAACTCGGGTGGAATTTGCAGGTTCCTTGCGGAGTCAGGAGCCCGAAGGTCCAGCGCCACGCGTGGACGAGCGCGATACCGATGTGCTTCACGAGCGCATCCGCCCCAGCATTTCCGAGATCTCGGCGAGGAGCCACTCGCGACCTCGTGCCTCTGCTTGCTCGGCGAAACCCGCACGCGCGGCTAGCACGTAGTCGTGACCTGGTGACGCCGTCTCGAGAAGCTCTCGCCACGCCTCTCGCAGGAGTCGCTTGACCCGGTTTCGAACGACAGCCGTGCCGACGGATCGGGGTACCGCCAAGCCGAGACGGGGCGCTCCGTCGACGTCCTCGTCGCGGGGAAACCAGTGCAGGATGAGGTGACGGGTCGAGGCCGACTGGCCGCGGCGATAGACGGCGTCGAAGTCTCGAGAACGCGAGAGTCGGCTGCGGCGTTGCACCGGCGGGCGCCTCAGGCGGAGAGGCGCTTACGCCCTCTCGCACGACGCCGCTTGAGGATCGCGCGGCCCCCGCGCGAGGCCATTCGCGCCCTGAATCCGTGTCGCCGCTTCCGGCGACGTACGTTCGGTTGGTATGTGCGTTTCAAGTCGTCTTCGCTCTCGAGAGGATACCGGGGCCGGGAGAGCGGGCAGTATAGACGACTCGCCCGTGCCGAAGTTTTCCACAGTCGCTGGGCCGGAGACGAATCTCGAAATCGCTGCACCGCAGGTCTCGACGTTGTCTGGACCGGAGATTGGCGCCATATCTTCCACAGATGGGGAAAGAAGTGTGGAACACAGAAAAGTCCTGCAAACCAGCTTGTTATTCATCCACAACTGCCTCTGCTAGACGGCATCGAGCTGCATTTTCAAGGGTGCTATGCTCGCCCCTTCCCTACGACCGGAACCAGCATAAGGACGGGGTGCCGAACGTCACCGAGACAGCGGCCGAGAACCTTTGGGAGTCGATTGCAGGCCGACTGAGAGAGGCCCTCACCGAAACGACGTATGAGACGTGGTTTGGCCACGCTCGTCCGAAAGTGCTGACCGATGACACGCTTCTGGTCGAGGTGCCCAACGACTTCACCCGGGACTGGATCCAGGGCCACTTCTTCGATTTCGTATTGGGAGCGGCCCGTGAGTCCCTAGGGCGTGATGTGGTCGTGTCGTTCTCCGTGAGCGACGGCTTGAAAGCGGAGGCGCCCGCGCTGGATCGTGTCGAGGGTGCGGGTCGTGCTCGCGATGCAGACCCTCCGGACAGAGACACGCCGGACGTCGAGCTCAACCCGAAGTACACCTTCGACCTCTTCGTGATCGGGTCGTCGAACCGCTTTGCGCACGCCGCGGCTCTCGCTGTCGCCGAGGCGCCGGCACAGGCGTACAACCCCCTCTTCATCTACGGCGGCACCGGCCTCGGCAAAACACATCTGCTGCAGGCGATCGGGCACTACGTCCGCCAGAACTCTCGGCGTCTGACAATGCGCTACGTCACGAGCGAGACGTTCATGAACGATTTCATCAACTCGCTCCGGGACAAGCGGATAGAGGGTTTCAAGAGGCGCTACCGCAACTACGACCTCCTCCTCGTCGACGACATCCAGTTCTTCGAGGGGAAAGAGCGGATTCAGGAGGAGTTCTTCCACACCTTCAACTCCCTCTACGAGGGCGGCGCGCAGATCATCATCTCCTCCGATCGCCCTCCGCGCGAGATCGCGACGCTCGAGGAACGGCTTCGGTCGCGGTTCGAGTGGGGCCTGCTCACGGACATCCAAGCGCCGGATCTCGAGACGCGCATCGCGATCCTTCGCAAGAAGGTCAACTCCGAGCGGATCGGCGTCACGGATCCCGAAGTGCTGACGTTCATCGCAGCTCGCGTGTCGTCGAACATCCGCGAACTCGAGGGTGCGCTAACAAGGGTCGTTGCGTTCTCCTCGTTGACGGATCGTCCGATGACCGTCGACCTTGCCGAGCACGTGCTCAAGGACGTCTACCCGCAAGGAGAGGCGGCGCCCGAGGTCACGATCTCTCGGATTCAGGAGGCGGTGTCACAACGGTTCGGCGTGACGCTCGACGAGCTGGTGAGTCCGCGCCGATCCCAGGCGGTCGCGTATCCCCGGCACGTCGCGATGTATCTCTCTCGCGAGCTCACCGACTCATCGCTCCCGAAGATCGGTCGAGAGTTCGGAGGTCGGGATCATACGACCGTGATACACGCAAAGGACAAGATCACCCGTCTCATCCTTGAGGATCGCTCTGTGTACAACCTTGTGCAAGAACTCACTGCGCACATCAAGCAGGCACGCTGATGTTGGGGGTCCTGAGCGGCACGCTCGGCAGCCCGGTGCAAATCGCGGTGTCCTTCCACATGTCTCACCACAGCTTTTTTGCCCGCTCTTGCGGCACAATCACCTTGTCATCCACGTGATTCACACTCTTACTACTACTACAAGTCTCTTGAAGTAATGAAGATAGAAACAGCCTCCGGAACCGCGCTTCGCGCAACATGCTCTCGCGACGATCTCGCCGCGGCTCTCGCGCTCGTCGCCAGAGCTCTCTCGAGTCGCGGTGCCGTACAGGTCCTGAGCGGGATTCTCCTTCAGGCTGAGGAAGGACGGCTGACGCTCGCCGCGACCGACATGGAGATCTCCATGCGCACGTCGATCGCGGGCGAGGTCTCCGGAAACGCCTCGGTCGTGGTGCCCGGGAGGCTCCTCACGGACCTTGTCAGGCTCTTGCCAGACGAGTCTGTGACGCTCACGCACGAAGAGGGCGACGGGATTCTCGCGATCGCCTCCGGTAGCCACTCGTCACGCTTGAACGTCTTCAGCGCCGAGGATTTTCCGCGTCTCCCGCCACTCGACATACCGCTGCAACAGATCGAAGCGCCTGCGCTTCTCGAGACGATCGACAAGGTCGGTCGCGCGGCCTCACGGGACGAGTCGAGGCCCGTGCTCACCGGGGTCCTCGTGCGCTTCGAGGACGACAAGCTGATCATGGCCGCGACGGACTCATACCGGCTGGCGGTGAAGGAGACGGAGCTCACGACGGCGGCGCCGGAGCTCGACGCGATCATTCCGGCACGCGCGTTGCAGGAGCTCGTCCGGCTTGCGGCCGGCGCTGAGCACGTCGAGCTTGGCGTCCACGAGAACTACGTGATCTTCTCGGCCGGCGCCGCGTGGCTGACCAGCAGGCGCATCGACGGCCAGTTTCCAAACTACAAGCAGCTCCTTCCGGAGACATTCGAAGCCGAGATCACGATCAAGCGCGAAGCGCTCCTCGAGGTCGTGCGCCGCGCTGGGGTCATGGCGCAACGCAACGCCCCGCTCCGCCTGCGATTTGCGGAGGGCGAGCTCACGATTTCGGCTCAAACCCAGGATGTGGGCGAAGCGACCGAGTCGCTCCCGATCGACTTCGCAGGCGAGGAAATCGAGATCGGGTTCAACCCGGACTTCCTCCGGGATGGGCTGGAAGCGACAGCGAGCGAAACGATCCAGCTCAAGCTGATCAACCGATTGCGTCCCGGGCTCATCACCTCACCCGACGAGAGCTTCTGGTACCTGATCATGCCGATCCGGCTCGCGGGCTGATCGTCCGCGAGGTCACGCTCCGGGACTTCCGCTCGTACCCCGTTCTGGAGCTTCGGCTCGAGCCCGGAGTCGTGTTGCTGCACGGCCCCAACGGAGCCGGCAAGACGAACCTTCTCGAGGCTCTTCACGTTGGAACTCAGGGCTTCTCACCGCGTGCTCGAAGCGATGCGCAGATGGTGCGGTTCGGCGCTACAGCGGGCAGAGTCACCCTCCGCGGCACGAACGCGGACACGCCGTTCGAGGCTGATGTCGTCCTCGCGACGGGAGATGCGCGGCGGGCGCGTCTCAACGGCGAGCGGCTCGCTTCTGCGGAGAGGCTGAGACACGAGCTGCGCACGCTCGTCTTCACTCCGGACCGGTTGGCGGTGGTCAAGGGTGCGCCCGCCACGCGGAGGGCCTATCTGGACCGGAGCCTCGGCCGCCTGAGCCCCGCTCGAGCCGCGCTTCCGGTCGAGTACGCCGCCGCCGTAGGGCAGCGCAACGCATGTCTCCGTCGGCTCCGCGCCGGAAGTTCGTCGCCCGCTGCACTGGAGCCGTGGACCGAGAGGGTCGTCGCCTTGGCGACCGCTTTGGTTCTCGCACGCAGCGCGGCCATCGCAACGCTGGCAGAGCCGTTTACAGAGGTAGCCGGAGCCCTGGGGCTCGACTCCGCGATCCTTGGCTACGACGGTGTTCCCCCGAGTGTGTCCGAGCTCAACGCTCGACTCGAGCGCGACCTCGACCGCGGGCTTACGGGCGCCGGACCACACCTTCACGACGTCAAGCTCGAAGCCCGAGGACACGAGCTGCGGTCTTTCGGGTCGCAGGGTGAGCAACGGATCGCCGTTCTCGCGCTCGTCCTCGCCGAAGCCGAGGTTCTGCGATTTCGAGGGAGCTCGCCGCCTCTGGTGCTTCTCGATGACGTCCTCTCCGAGCTCGATGGCGACCGCCGGCAAGCGCTCGCCGCGATCGTGTCGCGAGGGTGCCAGACGGTGATTACTGCCACCGCAGCTGCGGCGCTACCAGCCGAGCCGGCCCAGACACTCACAGTCGGGCCCGGAGTCGTGCGCTGATGGACCGGATCGGACCCGAGGTCGAGCGAGAGCTCGCCCGAGGCGGCAGTCGGGACGCGCTGCCTCTGGCAGCGATCACCTCGGCGTGGTCCGCTGCAGTGGGTGAGACCGTGGCGCGGCAGGCCTGGCCGCTTCGCATCGGTCGTGACGGGACGCTCCACATCGCGACGTCGTCTTCGACCTGGGCGTTCGAGCTCGATCGACTCGCATCCGAGATCCTCGGCAGGCTCGAAGCGGGGCTCGGAGTAAGCCAGACGCCTTCGAAGCTGAGGTTTTCCGTCGGCCCGATCCCGGAGCCCGAGACGCCCGACGAGAACGCACCGGCGACCTCATCGGTCCCGCCAGTCCCGACCCCGGAGGACATCGATGCAGCAGAAGCGGCGGCTGCGGTGATCGACGACCCCGACCTTCGCGAGCTCGTGGCTCGGGCCGCGCGGGCGAGCCTTGCCAAAGCCCGCTCCGGCCGCCATTTCTGATAGACTTTTCCAGCCCCGCAATATGGCGATTTGCAGGGCTTTTTTAATGGCCGAAGCAGCCTACACCGCAAAAGACATCACCGTTCTCGAAGGCCTCGAGCCGGTTCGTTTGCGCCCCGGGATGTACATCGGGTCGACGGGCGCCCGAGGCCTCCACCACCTCGTCTATGAGGTGGTCGACAACGCCGTCGACGAGGCGCTGGCGGGACGCAACGACCTCGTCGACATCACGATCCATCCGGACAATTCGGTGACGGTCGTCGATGCCGGCGCCGGCATTCCGGTCGATGTGATTCCGGAGCAGGGACTCCCCGCGCTTACCGTCGTTCTGACCAAGCTCCATTCAGGCGGGAAGTTCGGCGGCGAGGGCTACAAGGTCTCCGGCGGGCTCCACGGTGTCGGCGTCTCCGTTGTCAACGCTCTCTCGGAGTGGCTGGTCGCCGAAGTTCGGCGGGACGGCAAGGTCTATCGCCAAGAGTTCGCCCGTGGCGAGCCCACATCAGACATGGAGATCGTGGGAGTAGCGGCGAAGGAGGAGTCCGGCACGACGATCTCGTTCCTCCCCGACCCGGACGTGTTCGACGAAACCGAGTTCTCGGCCTCGACCCTGTCGCAGCGGCTGCGCGAGACCGCGTTCCTGACCCGTAGCTTGCGGATCGTTGTTCGGGACGAGCGTGCAGGGGGCAAGACCGAGGAGTTCTACTACGAAGGCGGCATCCGCGATTTCGTCGCACACGTGAACGAGTCGAAGGAAACCGTGCACAAGCACGTCGTCTACTTCGAAGGCCAAACCGACGACGGCCAGGTCGAGGTCGCAATGCAATGGAACGGCTCGTACGTTGAGTCGGTCTTCTCGTTCGCGAACAACATCAACACGACCGAGGGTGGCGCCCATCTCTCAGGCTTCAAGGCAGCGCTGACGGGCACGTTGAACCGCTATGCGCGCGATAAGGGCCTGCTCAAGGAGAAGGAGGACAGCCTCGAGGGAGATGACGTTCGCGAGGGCCTAGCCGCGGTCATCTCGGTGAAGCTCCGGAACCCGCAGTTCGAGGGTCAGACGAAGACGAAGCTTGGAAACCCGCCGATCGAAGGGCTCGTCAAGACGACCGTCAATCAGCAATTGGCGCAGTTTCTCGAGGAGAACCCGACGGACGCGCGACAAATCATCAACAAGGCGGTATCGGCTTCCCGCGCCCGCCAGGCGGCACGGAAGGCACGCGAGCTCACGCGACGGAAGAGCGCGCTCGAGTCGAACTCACTTCCGGGCAAGCTGGCCGACTGCCAGATCTCGGACCCCGAAGTCGCCGAGCTGTTTCTCGTCGAGGGGAGCTCGGCCGGCGGATCCGCTGTCGACGCCCGCGATCGAAGCTTCCAGGCGATCCTTCCGCTGCGCGGCAAGGTCATCAACGCGGAGAAGAACCGGATCAACAAGGTTCTCTCGAACGAGGAAATCCAAGCGATCGTTACGGCCATCGGGACAGGAATCGGTGAGGAGTTCGACGCTTCCAGGCTCCGGTATCACCGGGTGATCGTAATGACCGACGCTGATGTCGACGGTGCTCACATTCGAACTCTGATCCTGACGTTCCTCTACCGCCAAATGCAGCAGTTGGTCGACGGTGGCAACGTCTTCATCGCCGTTCCGCCGCTCTATCGAGTCAAGCTCGGCAACCAGCTCCGCTACGTCGAGAAGGAGTCTCAGTTCGAAGATCTGCTCGCGCGAGAGCGGATCAAGGACATGGAGGTCACGGACCGGGACGGCGAAAAGCAAACGCTCACCGAGACGCGGTACGGGCGCTTCCAGCGCGTCCTCCACGAGTTCGACGGCTGGGTCTCGCGACTGCGCGAGGACTTCGGCATTGCTCCCGCAAACTTCGTCATCGACCACAGACTCGTCGAAGCAGATGCCGCTGACTCCGTCGAGGCCGCGCTGGCGAGTCTCGAACCGAACGGGTTCGAGCTGGCCGTGCTCGAGTCGTCCGGCGAAGGTACGCACGTGAAGGCTGTCGAGCGCGAGACCGGCGCGGCGTCGAGTCTCGTGGTGCCGAGCACTCTTCTCACGTCGCCGATTTACGCCAATGTGCGCAAGACATACGCGCGGCTTGCGGACATCGCCGGGCGGCCGCCATTCGAGATCGCGTTCGGCAAGAAGGTTCGGCGTGCGGAAACCTTCGCTCAACTGCGGGAGATGGCGCTCGAGCTTGCGAAGGAGGGCCTCCAAGTCAGCCGATTCAAGGGCCTGGGTGAGATGGACGCGGAGGAGCTCGCGGATACGACGATGAACCCGGCGAACCGGATATTGATCCGCGTCGACGTCGAGGATGCCGCCGCGGCCGATCGGATCTTCTCCACGTTGATGGGCGACCAGGTCGAGCCACGACGTGCATTCATCGAGCAGAACGCGCGGGATGTGAGGTTCCTAGATGTCTGATGTGACCGAGCCACTGGGCTCGGGTCGGATTGAGAGCCGCGAGCTCGAGCAGGAGATGCGCTCGAGCTTCCTCGACTATGCGATGAGCGTGATCGTCTCGCGCGCGCTCCCAGACGCACGCGACGGCCTGAAGCCGGTGCATCGCCGGGTGCTGTTCGCGATGCACGAGGCGGGCCTTCAGCCCAACAGGCCGCGACTCAAGTCCGCTCGCGTCGTCGGCGACGTCATGGGCTACTACCACCCGCACGGGGACCAGTCGATCTACGACACGCTCGTGCGCATGGCGCAGCCGTTTTCGTTGCGCTATCCGCTTGTCGACGGTCAGGGAAACTTCGGAAACATCGACGACTATCCCGCAGCGGCGATGCGCTACACCGAGTGCCGGCTTACACGGCTCGCGACGGAGATGCTCCGAGACATCGACATGGACACGGTCGACTTCACGCCGAACTACGACGAGTCACGCAAGGAGCCCACTGTCCTTCCGTCCCGGTTTCCGAACCTGCTCGTCAACGGCTCGGCAGGCATCGCAGTCGGAATGGCGACGAACATGCCGCCGCATCGGCTCGGCGAGGTCGCCGACGCAATCGTCCAGCTCATCGACAAGCCTGACGCCAACGTCGAGGACCTGATGAAGCACGTTAAAGGCCCCGACTTTCCGACAGGAGCGATCGTCGTCGGGCGGTCTGGCATTCGAGATGCGTATCGCACAGGTCGAGGCCGTATCGTCATGCGCGCCCGCGCGCACGTGGAGGAGCTCCGCGGCGGCAAGAACGCCGTCATCGTCACCGAGCTGCCGTATGGCGTGAAGAAGGGCGGTGACTCAGGCGTCATCAAGAAGATCGCCGACCTTGTCCACGACAAGGTCCTGAGCGAGATCTCGGATGTCAAGGATCACTCCGACCGGTCGGGGATGCGTATCCAGATCGATCTCAAGCGCGAGGCGATTCCGCAGGTCGTCCTGAACAAGCTCTTCAAGCACACGCAGCTCCAGGCGACATTCGGCTACAACGCCGTCGCGCTCGTCGACGGCGTTCCGCGGACGCTGTCCCTGCTCGAGCTCGTCACGTACTACCTCGATTACCAGCGCGAGGTCGTAACCCGCCGATCGAAGTACGAGCTGCGCAAGGCTGTCGATCGCGCTCACATCCTCGAGGGCTACCTCATTGCGCTCGACAACCTCGACGAAGTCATTGCCCTGATCCGCGCCGCTGAGGACACAGACGGCGCCCGCACGGCTCTCATGGTTCGCTTCGAGTTTTCCGAGATCCAGGCGCAGGCGATCCTCGACCTGCGACTCCGCGCGCTCACGGGACTCGAGCGGAAGCGCGTCGAAGACGAGCACGCCGATCTGCAGGAGCGGATCGCGGAACTTCGTGCGCTGCTTGGAGATCCTGCTCGCGTCGACGCCGTCGTTCGCGAAGAGCTGCTCGAGGTGAAGGAGATCTACGGGAAAACGGACGAACGTCGCACGGAGATCGTTGCCGGCGAGACCGAGTGGGAGCTGGAGGACATGATCGCCGAGGAGGACATGGTCATCGCGATCACCAAGTCCGGCTACATCAAGCGACTGCCGGTGACCACATATCGCGAGCAGCGTCGCGGCGGAATCGGCGTGATGGGAATGGACATGAAGGACGACGACTACATCGAGCACCTCTTCGTCGCCTCAACGCACGACTACATCCTGTTCTTCACGACCGTTGGCAAGGTGTATCGACTGAAGGTGCACGAGCTTCCGCTCGGCTCCCGCCAGTCGAAGGGACGGGCGATCGTGAACCTGCTGCCGTTCCGGCAGGACGAGTACGTGCGCGCGGTGATCGCCACCCGCAACTTCGAGGAAGCAAAGTACCTCGTCTGCGCGACGCGGAAGGGAATCGTCAAGAAGACCGAGTTCGGCGCCTACAACACACCGCTCAAGGCGGACGGGATCATCGCGATCAAGCTGCGCGAGGGTGACGAGCTGATCGGCGTGCGCCTCGCCGGGGACGCGGACGACGTGCTCATGGTCTCTCGGATGGGCCAGGCGGTTCGTTTCCACGCAAAGCAGGCACGGGCGATGGGTCGCGACACGACCGGTGTCGCAGGCATGAAGCTCCGCGCTGGTGACGAGGTCATCGAGGTCGACATCGCCGATGACGAGGCTGATCTGCTCGTGGTCACGGAGAACGGCTACGGAAAGCGCACGCGAGTCGGTGACTATCCCGTCAAGGGGCGAGGGACGATGGGCGTGAAGACGGTGCAGCTGGTTCAGAGCAAGGGTCGCCTCGCCGGCGCGCGGATCGTGCGTGACGGCTATCAGGTGATGCTCATCTCCGACGGTGGCACCGTGATCAAGATTCCGGTCGACGGGATCCGACGAGCCGGCCGCTCGACCCAGGGCGTGATCGTAATGCGCTTGCGCGAGCAAGAGCAGGTTGCCACGCTCGCACCCGTCATCGGCTCGGATGACGAGGCCGAGCCGGACCTGTCCGCGGGCGTCCCGGGCTCGGACGAGTCAGAACCCGAAGCCAGCGCTGTAGAGCCGCCTGTTTGAGCTACGCATTGCCGGCGTCCGCCACGTTCTTGAGCGCGGTGAGCAGGTCGATGGGGATCGGGAAGACGATGGTCGAGTTGTTCGACGCGCCGATCTCGAGGAGCGTCTGCAGGTAGCGCAGCTGCACGGTGATCGGCTCCTGGGACATGATCGCTGCCGCGTCCTTGAGCCGCTCCGAAGCCTGGTACTCGCCCTCGGCGGAGATGACCTTTGCCCGTCGCTCGCGCTCGGCTTCGGCCTGTCGCGCCATCGCCCGCTGCATGCTTGCGGGAATCTCGACGTCTTTGACCTCGACGACGGAGACCTTGATACCCCAGGGTGAGGTGGCCTCGTCGATGATCGCCTGCAGGATCGCGTTGATCTTGTCGCGCTCGGACAGGAGCTCGTCCAGAACGTGCTGCCCGAGCACCGAGCGGAGCGTCGTCTGGGCGATCTGCGATGTCGCGACCATGTAGTTCTCGACCTGGACGATGGCCGCGTTCGGCTCCACGATCCGGAAGTAGGCGACCGCGTTCACACGGACCGGGACGTTGTCCTTCGTGATCACTTCCTGCGGCGGGACGTTGAGCGTCACGGTTCGTAGGTCGACCTTGACCATGCGGTCGACGATCGGAATGAGCAGGAAGAGACCCGGCCCTTTCGGCTCCGGGAGCAGCCGCCCCAGACGGAAGATCACGCCGCGCTCGTACTCGCGAGCGATCTTGACCGCCGCGAAGAGGAACAGGACGACGACGACGAGTGCAGCGACGAGAACGATCAGGCCTACGGATACATCCATCAGCTCCGCCCCTTCGGTTCGATTGACGCCATGGATCCTACGACGAGGCGCAAGTCGTCCTCGACCTCTTCGACCCGAACGTGCTCACCCGGGACGAGCGGGACGCCGTCGATGGTGCGAGCGCGCCACAGTTCTCCATTGATCTGCACCATCCCCGCGCGTCGGACAATGCCGCTGTGCCCGACGAGTTCCTCGACACCCACCGCTACGGGACGCCGCGCTACGCGCACCACCCGAGAGAGAGCGATGCCCACAAGCAACGCGAGGGTCCCGGCGATTCCGATCGCCACCGGGAAGGAGACCTGGTACGCGTCACCCGCCGGGTCGAACAGCATGAGCGCGCCGAGGACGAACATGACTCCTCCGGCGACGGTCAGCGCCCCGTGTGTCGGGACGAAAGCCTCGGCGACGAAGAACGCCGCGGCGAGGATCATCAGGAGCAGCCCGGCGAGCGAGACGGGAAGCACCTGCAGGCCGTAGAGCCCGAGGATCAGAGAGATCGCCCCGACCGTTCCTGGGAATATCAACCCGGGATTCCATAGCTCCACCACGATCCCGATGAGGCCGATCGAGAGCATGAGAGCGATCAGGTTCGGGTCGACGAGAAAGTCCCGCGCTTTCTGCCAGAAGCTCATCTCGACGTTCTCGATCTGCGCTCCCGCGGTTTCGAGCACGAGGCCTTTCGGAACCGTCTTCATCCCGTCGACCTGGCTCAGCAGCGCCGGCAGCGTGGGTGCGATCAGCTCGACCAGGCCAATCGCCTCTGCGTCGCGCGCGCCGTAGTTGGCGGCCTCGGTGACCATCTTTCGGGCCGCCACGACGTTGCGGTCGTGCTCGCGGGCAAGCTCACCGACGTAGGCTGCGGCATCGTTGACGATCTTTCGGCGCAAGTCCTTCGAGATGTCCTCTCCGCCGAGCGAGATCGGAGTCGACGAGCCGATGTTGGTCTGTGGCGCCATTGCTGCGATATCCGCCGACATCGCGATAACGGCTCCTGCCGAGTCGGCGCTCGATCCCGGTGGCGCCACATAGACGATGACCGGAACCCTCGAGGCGAGAAAGCGCTTCACGATCCCGCGCATCGATGAGGCGAGGCCACCTGGTGTATCGAGAACGAGGACGACGGCTGCGAACTCCTCGCTCTCCGCGCGGTCGACGGCGTTCTCGACGTATTCCTGCGTCACCGGGTTGATGTCGTTGTCGAGATGAACGGCGAGAACCCGCCTCTCCGAGTCTTGCCCTCCGGCGCCTACTGGCGCGGCGAGTGCGACAAGGGTGAGCGCGAGAAGAAGAAATCCCCGCAAATAGCGGCTCAGCACCGGTGTAAGGATTCTATCAACGGAGGTTCTTCGCCCTTGCCCGCGAACCGCTGGAGGGCCACCCTGGCTCACATGCGCCGCCTTGCATTCCTTGCCGCCGCTCTTGTTGCCGTCACGTTCGCGCCGGAGGCGTTGGCCGCGAACGGCGCCCACGTGAGCACTGTGGCTCTTCGTGCCACCGGCCCGAATACGTTCGCGCCGGACTCGGAGGTCGCCCGCTTCACGCTGGCCGGCGTGCAATGGCGTGGCCCAGGCCGCGTGTTTCTTCGCACGCGCTCGAGCACCGGCAAGTGGAGCCAGTGGCATCCCGGAGCACCCGAAAGCGAGGACGGTCCTGACGCGAACTCCCGTGAGGCGACCGCTCCAGGTTGGACGGCGGGGAATCCGCTGTGGGTCGGTCCCTCGAACGCGATCGAGGCTCGAGCTATCGGGCGCGTCTCCCGGATTCGCGCGCATCTCGTCTGGAGCCCCGAGACAAGGATCCCGTACCGACTGCCTGTTGCGGCCGTATCGCCGGCGATCGTGCCGCGCCTTTCATGGGGAGCGGACGAATCGATCAGGCGCGGGCCTCCAACCTACGCGGCGGATGTCCGGTTCTCGATCATCCACCACACGGCCGGGAGCAATGGCTACACGAGATCCGAGGCACCGGCGATCGTCAAGGCTATCCAGCTCTACCACGTGCAGGGCAACGGCTGGAACGACATCGGCTACAACTTTCTCGTCGATCGCTTCGGCACCGTCTACGAGGGAAGGTTCGGCGGTATCGATCGCAACGTCGTCGGCGCGCACGCGCTTGGCTTCAACACCGGCTCGGTGGGCATCGCCCTGATCGGGACCTACGGGAGCACGCAGCCGTCCAAGGCGGCACAGGATGCGATCGCCCGTCTTGTCGCCTGGCGGCTCGATCTCGCTCACGTAGACCCGACGGGCTTTCTGACGGCCATCTCCGGCGGCAGCGAGCGCTATGCGAGCGGTATTCCGGTCGTCCTGAGCGCGATCTCGGGCCACCGCGACACAGGCTTCACCGAGTGCCCGGGAGATGCGCTTCATGCAAAGCTCGGGGCACTCGCGGCCTCGGCTCGAGCGATCGGTCTTCCCAAGATCTTCGAGCCACGGACCGACGCGAGCGGTACTGCCATTCGCTTTCACGCCAGGCTCTCTTCTGCACAGCCGTGGACCGTCGCGGTGGCGACCACGGCAGGCGTGGAGGTGGCGCGTGGCTCAGGAACCGGTCCCGGCGTCGACTGGACCTGGGACTCCGCAGGAGTCGCGGCCGGCACTTTCGCCTGGACGATCGGCGCCGGCGATGCGCGACCGGCGACCGGCGTTCTCCGGGCGGGCGGAGCGACGCCGCCGCTCGCGATCGAGTCGGCCTCGGTTGATCCTGAGGCGATCAGCCCCAACGAGGATGCGCAGGCCGACTCGACCCTTCTCACCTATCGCCTGAATGTGTCCGCAAACGTCACCGTCGAGATTGTCGACTCAGTCGGTGGCGTAGTGGCGACGCTCGTCGATCGCGTCTGGACGCGCGCGGGCCAGCACACGATGCCGATCGACGGCACCGTGCTTTCAGACGGTCGCTACGGGATCGTCATCACCGCGCGGACGGCAACCGGCGCGACCGTACAACGCTTCGTCCCGCTCACGGTGAGCCGCACGCTCGGCGTGGTCACGGCAAGTCCCGCGGCCTTCTCCCCGAACGGCGACGGGAGGAAAGACCGCCTCGTCGTGACGTTCTCGCTTGCGGCACCCGCGGATGTCAGGATTCGAATCCAGCGCGACGGTCGGTGGGTGGCGAGTCCGTTGAGCGGGAGCTTCCTCCCCGGCACACAACGCTTCGTCTGGGACGGCGTGCGGTCCTCGGGGTCCCTTAGAGACGGCGGCTACGAGACGATCGTCGAGGCCGAGGACGAGATAGCGGCGATCTCGTACGGCGCTCGCTTCGTTTCCGACACAGTGGCTCCGCGCCTGCGGATCATGCCGACCAAGAGGCTCCGGATCGAAGTGAGCGAGCCCGCGGTGCTCACACTGCGCATCGACGGTCGCGCCCTGCGCTACGAGGCGAAGAGGGCCGGAATCGCTCGCATCCCCTGGGCCGGCCGAGCGCGTCGCGTTCGCGCCGTCGCCTGGGACGCCGCAGGCAATGCGAGCGGTCCGGTCGTCCGAATCGTGGCGCCGAGTACTTCGGGATCCGGCCAGTAGACTCGCGCCGTGCAGGCGCCGTTCCCCCCGGTTCCCTTCGGCCGCGACGTCATCGAGGCAATCCTGCCCCACCGTGAGCCGTTCCTCCTCATCGACGAGGTGACCGAGCTGGAGCCGGGCCGCAGGGTCGTTGCGCGCAGAGAGGTGCGCGCGGGCGATTGGTGGTTTCCGGGGCACTTTCCCGACAGGGCGGTGATGCCCGGGGTGCTCATCGTCGAGGCGATGGCGCAGTCGGGAGCAGTCGCGGTTCTGATTCAGGAGGAGAACCGCGGGAAGATCGCCTTCTTCGCAGGGATCGACGACTGTCGGTTCAAGAGGATCGTCTCGCCCGGAGACACCCTGACGCTTGTGTGCGAGATCGACACGGTGCGAGGGCCGATCGGGCGGGGGAAGGCTACGGCGCATGTCGGGGACGAGCTTGCCGCACGCGCTACGCTCACCTTCGCTGTGGAGCGATAGCGCGTGCTCGGAGTGGCGACCCCTGGCGTTCGGATCGGCATCACCGGCCTAGGAACGCACGTTCCCGAGCGCGTGATGACGAACGCCGAGCTCGCGCAGATCGTCGAGACCTCGGACGAGTGGATCCGCGAGCGAACCGGAATCCGCGAGCGACGGATCGCAGCGGACGACGAGGCGCTGACGGACATCGCGATGCCGGCAGCGGTCGCGGCTCTCGCCGATGCAGGCGCCGATCCCGCCGAGATCGATCTTCTGATCTGCGCAACCGTGACACCGGACATGATGTTCCCGACGTCTGCAGCGCTGCTCGCGGACGCGCTTGGGATGCCCAAGGCCGCCGCGTACGACCTCCTCGCCGGTTGCACCGGGTTCGTCTACGCGATTGCCCAGGCGTACGGAATGCTGGCGTCGGGGCTCTCTCGGCGCGCGCTCGTCGTCGGCGGCGACGTTCTCTCCAAGATCCTCGACTGGGAGGACCGCTCGACGCTCGTCCTCTTCGGCGATGGTGCCGGAGCCGTCGTGATGGAGCCCGTCGAACGGGGCGGCTTCCTCGGATTCGAGCTCGGCGCGGACGGCGGAGGTGGCGAGAATCTCTGGTATCCGGGGTCGGGATCGAGGAAGTTCGACAACCCCGAGGGGCTGCTCAAGATGAACGGACGCGAGGTGTTCAAGTTCGCGACGCGGATCATGGTCTATTCGGCGCAGCAGCTCCTACCCGAATGCGGTAAGAGCGTGGAAGATATCGATGTGTATATCCCGCACCAGGCCAACAAGCGGATCATCGACTACGCCGTCGGTAAGCTCGGGATTCCACCGGAGAAGACCATCGTGAACGTCGATCGCTACGGCAACACATCGTCCGGTTCGATCCCGCTGGCCCTCGCGGACGCGCGGACGGACGGACGGCTGCACGACGGAGCCTTGATTCTGATGACAGGTATGGGTGCAGGGCTCACGTGGGGCTCGGCGCTGCTGGAATGGACGACCGGGAGGCCCTCATGAACAAGATTGCGTTTTGTTTCCCCGGCCAGGGGTCTCTCGAGATGGGCATGGGCCGAGAGATCGCGGAGGCCTTTTCCGCCGCTCGCGAGGTGTATCGCGTCGGGTCGGAGGCGTCTGGGTTGGATCTGGAGAAGCTGTGCTTCGAGACGCCGCTCGACCAGATGGTCGAGACCGACGTGCAGCAGCCTGCGCTCGTCGCGACGAGTCTGGCGATTCTCGCCGCAATGCGCGAGCGCGGTCTCGAGCCGGACGTGGTCGTCGGCCACTCGGTCGGCGAGTTCGCTGCCCTGGCAGCCGCAGGCTCCCTGGAGACCGGAGCGGCTATCGGGTTAGTGCGAGAGCGCGGTCTCGCGATGGCCGAGGCCGCTCGGGAGCGGCCTGGCGCGATGGCTGCGATTCTGGGGCTCGCCGACGAGGAGGTCGAAAAGCTCTGCCGGAGGATCGTCGGCGTATGGCCGGCGAACTACAACTGTCCGGGACAGATCGTCGTCTCGGGCGAGCACGCGGCCGTCGAGGAGTGTTGCGCCGAGGCCGAGAGCCTCGGCGCCCGACGAGCGGTGAAGCTCAAGGTCTCAGGTGCTTTCCATAGCCCGCTCGTCGCGCGTGCGGCGGATCGCCTTCGGCCCGCACTCGAGCTCGTGCGGTTCACGGAGCCCCTGGCGCCGTTCATGTCGACCGTCACCGCAAAGGTGGAGCCCGCGCAGCGGATCGCGGCTCTCCTCGTCGACCAGCTGACAGGCCCGGTTCGGTTCACACAGGCCGCGACCGAGCTCGTGCGCACAGGTGCGACGACGTTCGTCGAGGTCGGTCCGGGCACTGTGCTCTCCGGCCTCGTGAAGCGCATCGACCGAAGCGTGAAGACGATGTCCGTGAACACGCTCGACAGCCTGGAGCGTGCGCAGGAAGCGCTCGCGCGGTGAGTCGACCCGCGTTCTGCTCTCTCGACGGGAAGAACGCGCTCGTGACGGGCGCCTCGCGCGGGATCGGCCGCGCGATCGCCAGCGATCTCGCCGCCGCCGGCGCCTCCGTTGTCCTCTCGTACCGCACTGGGGCCGACGAGGCCGCAACGCTCGCCGCGGAGATCGGAGCTCGTGCCGTTCAAGCTGACGTCTCCGATTCGGAATCGGCGCGTGCGCTCGTGGAGGAGGCGGGCGATCTCGACATCCTCGTCAACAACGCCGGCGTGACTCGCGACGGACTTCTGGTGCGCATGTCGGACGACGACTGGGACACCGTGATCAACACCAATCTCGCGTCGTGCTTCTACACCTGCCGAGCTGCGGCGCGCGGAATGATGAAGAAGCGCTCGGGCGCGGTCGTGAACATCTCCTCGATCGTCGGCCTCCGTGGGAACTGGGGACAGACGAACTACGCGGCGTCGAAGGCCGGGATCATCGGGTTCACGAAGTCGCTCGCCCGCGAACTGGGAAGCAGGAACGTCCGCGCGAACGTCGTCGTTCCGGGCTATGTGAAGACGCAGCTGACCGATGTACTCCCCGAGGGTGCGACCGACGCGATGCTTCAGAACACCCCCCTCGGAAGGTTGGGCGATCCGGAAGACGTCGCCGGGGCGGTACGGTTCTTGTGCTCCGACGAAGCGTCGTTCATCACGGGCGCGGTGCTCCTGGTGGACGGCGGACTCGGGATGTAACGAATGACAGACAGCTCGCAGACCGGACGTCGCAGGGTCGTCATCACCGGGGTGGGAATGGTCACGCCGCTGGGGAACGATCCCGAGTCGACGTGGACCAGCCTGATCGCCGGGGAGTCCGGCGCCGGCCCGATCACCCGTTTCGACCCGAGCGAGTACGCGGTGCGTTTCGCGTGCGAGTTGAAGGATTACGACCCCACGACCTGGATCGACCGCAAACAGGCCAGGCGGATGGACAAGTTCTCCCAGTTCGCGCTTTCGGCCGCACGAATGGCGGAGGTGGACAGCGGAATTGACATCGCGCGCGAGCCCGATCGTGTCGGCGCCGCGATCGCCACGGGAATCGGCGGGCTCACGGCCTTCGAGGAGTGCGTCCGGAGGCTGATCGACCGAGGTCCCGATAGGACCAGCCCGCTTTCCATCGTCCAGATCATCCCCAACATGGCCGCAGCGTGGGTGTCGATGGAGCTCGGGACCCAGGGGCCGCTCGCTGCCGAGTGCACCGCTTGTGCCGCCTCGAACATGGCGATCGGCGACGGGCTCGACGCGATTCGCCTCGGTCGCGCCGAGGTCATGCTCTGCGGCGGGACGGAGGCGCCCGTCACTCACGTGGGAATCGCCGGGTTCAGCGCGATGCGGGCGCTCTCACAGCGCAATGACGACCCGAAGGCGGGCTCGCGTCCGTTCGATTTGGGGCGTGACGGCTTCGTCATGGGCGAGGCGGCAGGGGTGGTAGTTCTCGAGGAGCTCGACCATGCACGCGCTCGCGGTGCGAAGATCTACGCGGAGCTGCTCGGCTACGGCGTCTCCTCCGATGCGACGCATGTCACGGAGCCCGATCCCACCGGCACGAATCCGGCACGCGCCATGAAGATGGCCTTCGCGGACGCCGGTATCTCACCCGCCGAGGTCGGCTACGTCAACGCACACGGAACCTCGACGCCGCTCGGGGACTCCGCTGAGACCCGCGTCCTCAAGCTCGCCCTCGGCGAGGAGAAGGCATTCGGGACGCCGGTGTCGTCGACGAAGGGTGCGACCGGACACTGTCTCGGCGCCGCAGGAGCGGTCGAGGCGATCTTCACCATCTTCGCCGTGCAGCGCGGCGTGCTCCCACCGACCATCAACTTCCACGTGGCCGATCCCACCTGCGACCTCGACTACATCCCAAACGACGCTCGAGCGCAGGAGATCGAGGTCGGCGTCTCCAACTCCTTCGGGTTCGGCGGCCACAACGCCTGCGTTGTGTTTCGCCGCTGGGACGGGGGCGCGTAGCGTCCCGCAGACGCCCCGTTAGGCTTGCGGGGTGGAGCGATGGGCCACCTTCGATTGCTACGGCACGCTCGTCGACTGGAACGGCGGGATTCGCGCGGAGCTCGAGAGGCTTTTCGGTGCGGCGCGTGCGAGTGAGCTCCTTGGTCGCTACCACGACCTGGAGCCGAAGATCCAAGCCGGGAACCCGGGAGCGTCGTACCGCGAAGTCCTGACGGTCACGCTCGAGCGCCTCGCGACCGAGACAGGCCTCACAATTCCGGAGGGTGAGGCGAGCGCACTCGCGCACTCGCTTCCCTTCTGGTCGGTCTTCGAGGATGTGCGTCCCGGACTCACGGAAGCGAGATCCCGCGGGTGGCGACTGGGGATCCTCTCGAATACCGACCGCGACCTCATCGACGCCTCGATCGACGCTCTCGGCGTGCCGATCGAGACCGCGATCGTGGCCGGCGAGATCGGCTCGTACAAGCCGGCCCATAGGCATTGGCAGGTGTTCTACGAACAGACGGGTGCGGATCCGGGTCGGTACGTTCACGTCGCCCAGAGCGTCTACCACGACATTGCCCCGGCGGCCGAGCTCGGGATCCCGTCGATCTGGATCAACAGGCTCGGAGAGCCCGACGACGCGCGTCCGGCGCGAACACTCGCCGGAGTGGCGAACCTGGCCGACGCACTCGACGCACTCGTGCCCGTATGAGCGAGACCCTGCGCGCGCCGCGCGAGGAAGACGCGCGCGAGGTGGCGCGGCTCATGAGCAGGGACTGGCCAGAGGCGGTTGACGCCTCCACTGTGCTGCGCGATTGGAGCTTCCCCGGAGTGCAGATCGAAAGGGACGCGAGGCTGAGCCGTGACTCGTACGCTTTCGTCGAGAGCTTCGGCGACGAGCGGGTCTGGATCCGCGTCTGCGGCCGCCCGACAGCCGACCTCCTCGACTGGGCGGAGCTTCGTGCACATGAGCTGGGCACACGCCTGATCGCGGGCGGCTGGTCGACACAGGAGGCGCTTCTCCGCGAGCTTGAGCGGCGCGGATTTCGACT
>Ga0224510_10000654_pt1 | contig 25608 bp, 22 predicted proteins | sample SF_May12_sed_USG_FD_170161 | JGI IMG/M metagenome (GOLD analysis project Ga0224510, IMG submission 170161) | Sediment microbial communities from San Francisco Bay, California, United States - SF_May12_sed_USGS_4_1 | ecosystem: Environmental > Aquatic > Marine > Sediment | place: USA: California... | reverse complement strand
CAGTCATCCGGCCCAAGTAGGACACTTCCTCTCACCCATATCCATATCGAGAGATACTGTCACCATTTAACCCAAAACCGCCGCCCTTTAAACGCCACACAAATAAAAATTCGCAGGTAAGGCAATCCATTTCAACCAGACAACCAAGTTTTTCGGAATCCGAATGCATTCAGAAACCGATCGTAGTATTCCGAAAAAGAACAGCCAGCATCAAATCATTCCGATCAAAAAGGCCCGAGGATTCCGAAAGGGGAGGAAATTGGTAAGGCACAAGGCTTCATACAGAGCTTCAGAGCTTTGGAACTTTCCATATGCCTCAACGCACTTGATAGGAAAAATTACCGTGCCTTGCCCGTTCTAAAAGATCCCTTTGCGGTAGGGAGGGACAAAAGCGGTTGGTCATCCCCGATATTTTTTCATTTATCGAACGAAATGTCCGATAGGCCTCTAGGGCAAGAATAGATGAAAACCCACAATTTTTCCCATTAATTCTGGGAACGTTCGGCGCCTGTTGACAGAAAAATTCCGAGTGCTCAGGGAATGATGCTCACGAGCAACATGGCCGAAGTGACGGGTTGGGCTTGCGGAGACAAGGCATTCACTTGCTGGTTGTGGGCAATTTTGAGGCTGAGGGTTTGTTGGCGATGGGCAAGATTCAAGAAGTCATGCATGTCCTTCTTTATCAACAACGAGACATCGTAGGTTTGAGGATTGACGCTGGTATTGGAGTTTTGGTTGAGAATATATTGGCCTAAAATTGAGACCCGCAGGGAGTCATCTGAAGCAAGGTACGAATACCCCAGTTTAGCCGAAAGCGTATCAGTCCGTAGTGCATCAAATCGATTCACATCTCGTGCAAATTCAACCCCCGGCTTGAGTGTCAAAGTTGGAGTGATCCGAAATGTCGAACCCAGGTTGGCAAAGAAACGATCATTGTTCAGGGTTCCACCGGAATTGGCTCGTCGAGTGAACCCCCACTTCGGTGTGAGGTCTACTGGTTCTAAAAGGTGCAAGGTGCCACTCATCGTTGATCCAATTTCTTCCTCTGTCCCATTCTCCCAAAAATCACTTTTAGACGTTTTATAATATGAGAACCAATTTCCCGTCCCCACCGCGTGCTGATATGACAAATTAGCCATGACGGATTCGCTGGCAATGGCATCGGCGAGAGGTCCCTCAGGCCGAGTAAAGATGTCCGTCTGTTGCCGGCCATAACTGAGTGCCAGGCTGGGCCAATTCGGAATGGTCCAATTCAAAGAAAATTTTTGCTGGTTGGCGATGGTTCGGGCACGCGTCAGATCTCCATCCACATTACTGGTGAATCGGCTGAACTCAATCTTGGGAGTGACGAGGGGCAGATTCAATTCCCACACCAGCTTTCCTCCTACTTGATCTTTGGGTGTCGCAAATGGAGTGTTCCCCGTCTCCTGTCCGGCATAGCCATATTCAGCCTGGTACTTCATGTGTGCTGCAGTTCCCTTGAGAACTATTCGAGCTCCCATGCGATTGGTTAATGGTGTCGCCGAGTTGGAAGTGACAAATGGATCCCGATATACCATCTGAACTCCAGCGGTAAGGGCTTCGTGAAAAAGAGAAATGTTGTTGGAAGCTTGTAACAGACTGCTCCCACCTTGGTTGACCAGGGAAGGCATATCACGAACAGCCTGAAGGTTGAATGGTTCACGTTTCAGGGCAAAGTTAAAACGAGCAAGGGAATACTCACCCGTGGGTTCAGTACATTGAGTGGATTGGGAGTAGAATGGAGAAGAATTGCCTAAAGGAGAACGGACCGGAATGCGACACAAATTGGAATTAGAGCCTGATCTCAGTCCTAGCCGCTCAACGAGCGGAATGGAATCCTCCGAATAGGCTGATCGGCTCACAAAAAAAACAAAAAGAACTCCAATCAACAAACAGAGAACAGTCCGCACCATCTCCTGCCCCCTCTTTTTTTTAAAATAATTCCTTTTCTTATCGGTAAGCAACCCAGATGCCGTAGTGCAAAATGGGAAGAAAATTCCTAGGCGCTTATTAATTTTTGTCGGAAGAAAAAATGAAATGGATTGTTCTTATTCAAAAAACTTCAAATGATTAAGAATCACGGGACGGAATTATTTTCCTATGCACTTTATGATCTGGATTGAGCTGAGGGATTTCAGACACAGGTTCTCTGTGCTTTTACAACCACAGCGAATTTGCCGTTTTAGAGAACTTCGGAAAGAAGAGAGGTGCGGAACGCGGATCGGTCTGAAGAGATTGCGCGGAAGGTTAGACCGCTATTGTCTTAATACCTCAAAGGTAATCGATGAAATGCTTCAAATATGAACAAACGAGACACAACATTATAAAAATCGCAATCACGACAATGCGCAATTTCATTACAGGCAAATCTGGCCCCTTTTGACTTACAGGGGTCTACAAGCGGAAATTCTTCGAGAAGATTTTTAATTCCGGGAGGAAGGACTATTCGAAAGGTCATTAATTCTTTGGTGTAACTGTCCTGCGGATTCGCCGGATTCTGAAATATTGATAAGACATGGCGAGAGGAAGTGCACCCAACTCTTTCTTGTTAGATAAAACCGTCATATTCTCAAAATGTTAGCGCAGTCACAGCAATCATTGAGATCGGCGAATGCCACGACGCACTTTTCATTTCAATAAGGGTGAATGTGTAACTGCGCGGGTAATCAGCAATGGTGTTCCTCTGCAGGAATCAGGTGGTGTAACGGTCTTCAATCTCTCAGGACTAAAACGTACACGCGAGTTTATGATAATGATAAAATACGATACAGCGTAAGAACTCTTGGGAGTTTGTAAACGGATGAGTGATAAAAATGGAGGGATTGATTATGCGAATAACATATTTGTTAATCAGTTTGGGATTTGTGGCACTGATGATAGGGGAAATGACGGCCATACCTCAAAGAAGTTTCGCCATTGAAAGAAGTCAAAATGCCAAAGCCACATTTGCCGGAGGTTGCTTCTGGTGTATGGAAGAGGCGTTTGAAAAAGTCGAGGGGGTAGTATCGGTTATCTCTGGGTACACGGGGGGGCAGTTGGCCAATCCGACCTATGAGGAAGTCTCGGCCGGAGGGACCGGCCACGCGGAATCCGTTGAGGTGACCTACGATCCCAATAAGGTGACATATCAACACCTGTTGGAAGTGTTTTGGCACAATGTCGATCCCACTACCCCGAATGCCCAATTTTGTGATCATGGCAACCAATATCGAACGGCAATCTTCTATCATGACGAAACGCAAAAACGGTTAATCGACGAATCCAGGCAGGAGGTGGAGAGGTCAAAATCCTTTCCACAGCCGATCGTGACCGAAATTGTCCCGGCCTCGATCTTTTATCCTGCTGAAGAGTATCATCAGGATTTTTACAAAAAGAATTCAGTCCGTTACAAATTCTACAAATGGAATTGCGGTCGCTCCCAGCGTTTGAACCAGTTATGGGGAAAGTCCTAATTCTCCAAGAAGTCATCTCCGTTCACCCACTTCTGGTCTTTTCTCCAAAGCCAGGGGGGAAAATATGGATGCAGAGCCTGCTTCTTCCTCTTTGTTCTCGCAATGCCCCGCACAATCTTTCCTGACGAGCTTCTCATTGTGGTCATCGGACGACTTTTTGAGGTGTATAGCTTTTGCGCCCAGTGAAAAAAAGCATGATGGGCAGCAAGAGTTCCTTCCCCGTATTCGATCCTCAAGTTAGGTGTACGCCGGGGCCCTGCATTGAAACCTGAGGAGCCAACCCTTTCTGGTAAGCCTCTTTTGGCTCAAGGCCGAATGGAATATCGCCCGCTCAAGAACGATAGGTACGAAATGTGGAAATCTCTCAACTTTGGCCACCACTCAGCTACCCCCCAGCCTTAGAGAACTATGGGATAGTGACAGGCAAGTCAAAACCGATTGAGTCGCTGCCTGGATTGCGGTCTGATATATTGTCCTCCACAGCGTGAAGACCAGATTGCATGACTCCTGTCATGCCAATAATTGTTATGAAAGATTCTTTCAGCAGTCCTGGCTTGAAAGACACCATTCTCTCTTCGTTGAAGCCCCGTTTGGTGTTTGCGTGGCGTTGCTTGGCATTGGCGACCTACCTGGCTTCTCTGGGTTGTCAGATGGGAGAGGTAAAGCCGACGTTTCAGGATGAATGCGGGATTCTGAGTTCCAAAGTCAATTGGTCCAACCGGATTACCGTGCTGAATCTCTTAAGCCTGGCGTTTTCCCAGAAATGCGATGCCGCAGTCATTGAATACGCCGAACGCGCTCAATCGGACTTTCGCCATAAGACCTTCTCGTTTTCTCGAGAGACGGCTTCCGTGTTTTTGTCAGATGGTGTGCTCACGGAGTATGTGCTGGAATCGTATGAGCGGGCGTATTTGAGCGTGTTGCTCGCAGCCAGTTATCTGAGGATCGGACATCCCGAGGAGGCCAAAGTGGAATTACGGCGCTTGGACCATGAACTATTCGCCCCCCTGTATAATTTTGGCGAAGATCCGGTCAATCTGGTGCTATCGGCAGTGATGTGGGAAGTCCTTGGTGAACCAGGAGAGGCCCGAATCGATTGGTTCCGGCTGGCGGAGCCCGCCAGTTCTTCCCTTCTGCATGTGGATCCTACTCTCCAGACATTTGCTCAGGAGCAGGTTATCCGTCTGGATCAGGGTGGCAGTCCCGCCCCTCGTTGGCAGGTTTATGGACTGGGTCGCTTTCCTGAGGTCGATTGGGAGTTCAAGTTGTTTGGTTCGCCAAACGGATACTTTGCGATCCATCCCAAACCACCTTTTCAAAAGCCGTGTGTCTCTGAAACCGGCCTTCGTCTTTCAACGGAAAGTTGGTTTGCCAAAATCGCTCATCGGCATGATCGTGCTTACCACCCCCTCTTGAACATTCAGAGTTGGATCCGGTTGCCTCTTGGTGTGGTGTATGGATTAGTGCCTTTTTCGCTTGGGGCCGGGATGGCGGTTGGTGGTTGTGCTGGAGCAGCTTCCCTTGGAGGAAGAGGCAGCGGAGATTTGTGTGCCCTGTCCATCATGGGTGGCGCGCATTTAATACAAATGGCTCCGACCGTGTTTCAAAACACCGTACGCCCGGATTTACGACACTGGGAGCTTCTTCCTGCAGCGATCGTTTTAACCCAGGCAGCCTACCTGGAGTCTGAGTCCTGTCATACTGATCAGGCTCGGCTGCATCTCTTAGTAACTCAACCTCTCGTCCCACTCTCCCACTAATTTGAAAATAGGAACCTTGTTACCAACCCTTCCTGCCTGTCCGTAAGCCTCCCTTCCCGGTTAGGAGTCAATAACCTTAGCCGTCACAGAAAAATGAAAAGAGCGATAGTAATTTAGATATTCATATTGCTGACTGGCGAGGTTTCATTGGGCCTGAAGCGTTGCAGGACAAGAAGGGCATCTCCCCTTCGGTTGTGTTTTCCTTTGATGAGTTTATCCATTTAGATACAGTATGTATCAAAATGGAGAACAATTGATGTTGAAGTGACATAAAGAGACATGTTGAAATGAAGGAATAATGGTTGAATTTTTCATAGGTTTGTTCTTCACATTCTGACTCATGTCATACTTCATCATCATGGGAATGGGTCTTGCTTGTTTTTGCTTAATGAATAAGGAACAAAATATGACACACACACAACTGGAAGATTCACGAATGTTTCCTCTTGGGCGGACAGGATGTGTCGGGTACCTCAGTCTCGCTCTCACCCTGTTGGGTATGGGGTTAATGATAATGGGGGCAAGCAAGGGATGCGCCGAAGCTAAACCTCCGGAAACCTTAGCTCCTGCTCCACAAAGTATTTCGGTGTACGCCCTTTCGCGTGGGAAAGGGGTGCCTGATCAGGCCAGGGACGTGCTAGCCCAATCTCGAACTCTCCTCAAGGCCGCCCAAGAACGCGGAGAAGTCCTGCAAGTGGTTGAGCAACGCATTGGAATAGAGGGAGAGACCAGGATCTGTGCGGAATTTTCTCACGCAGAATCGGCCCGGACCATAATTGATCAGATTCAGCGGCTAGGCCAAGGCGTGGACTTGATCAACATAAAAGTCGAACCGTGTCCACCATGACGGATTTCTCCCCCCGCACGAACCCGGTTGGCCGAATAGGTCATCAATTAGGTCCTAGGGTTTTCGTATCGATCAACAAGGATGTTCATCATTATTTTCAAAGGAGTTGAAACATGAAAAGTTATCGATTCCCTTTCACTCAAGTTTTGATCCTGGTAGGGATGGTCTTCGGATTAACGGGCTGTCCACGGCATACCACTCCACTGCCACCTGTCGATATTGGACCCAAAAATTCTCCGGAACAGGGCAGGCAAATGTTGTCTGATAACGCGAAACAGAAACGAGATGAGTGGAAAACCAAAACTTTTGAGGAGTTTAAAACCCAAACCTACAAAGAACCATTTGAAGGTGGAAAATATATTGTGAACGGTGATACCGCGATTCTCAATGAAAAACTCCTGCAGGAATTTTTTGAGACACGTATCAAGGAATCGATCGGCCCTGCCGAAGGCGGTCGAAAGAAATTAACTGTCCATCAAGTCAATGGCCAGGACGCGGTTTGGAATTCTATAGAAAAACGGCAGTTGACCTACTGTGTCAGCAAAACATTCGGCACGAATTACAACCAAATGGTGGCGGATATGCAGTCCGCAGGAGGGACATGGGAAGCCGTAGCTGCGGTCGATTTCATTCATGTGGCCGGAGAGGATGACTCGTGCACGGCGTCCAACCCCAATGTGGTTTTTGATGTGCGTCCGGTCAACGTGAACGGACAATACCTGGCTCGAGCCTTTTTCCCGGATGAGCCTCGGTCTACACGAAATGTCTTAGTGGATAACAGTTCGTTTCAATTAGATCCTAATGGAAAATTGAGTCTGCAAGGGATCTTGCGGCATGAATTAGGCCATACAATTGGGTTCCGGCATGAACATACACGACCGGATTCCGGCGCATGCTTCGAAGATAATAACTGGCGACCGTTGACCAGTTACGATGCCTTCTCGGTCATGCATTATCCGCAATGTAACGGCAAAGGGGATTGGTCGTTGACTCTGACCAACATCGATAAAAATGGGGCAGCGTGTTTGTATGGACCCGCGCAGGGGTTTACCATTGATTCCTCAATTTGCCAGGGACCAGAGGAGCCCGCTGGGCCTGTGGCCTGCGGACCAAAAACGGAAAGCTTTACTGGGCAGAGTGTGGCAAAAAACGAAGAGAAAACCTATGGCCCCTTTGCGGTGGTTTCAGGAACATTAGTGGAAGTGGTCATGCATGGAGAAGCCAATCCCGGCGATCCCGATCTGTATGTACGGTTTAATCAGGATCCAACAACTACCGCCTACGATTGTCGCCCCTATCTCTCGGGCGCGGAAGAAAAATGTACCCTGGATGTCCCAACGAATGGGACCGCCGTCCATGTGAAAGTTCGGGGATATTCAGCAGCCCATTTCAACCTCACGGTGACCCATACCCCCACACATTAATCGCTCACCACATCTGACAAGGGCAGGGAGGGACATACCTCCCTGCCGATCCTTTTGAGAGTCTGGAGCAAAAATTTTCAGACGGATTAAAGAGAGTGTTACAAACGAGAGTCAGGGGGAAGTTTTCGCGCAGCGGAAGCCGATGGTTGCGGAACGTTCTTCTGGAAAAGCCCCTCCTCGGGTAGCCGCACGCAGCATGACCGGCCGACTTTTCCATGATCCGCCGCGAACAATCTTGTAACGCCCCATTTTGGGACCGGGCGGATTCTTTTCCGGCATGATGGGATAGTAATCCGGTCCCAGCCAATCATTGACCCATTCCGCGATATTACCCGCCAAATGAAATACTTTATAAATACTTTGGCCATCCTCGAAACTGTCCACCGTGGCGACCAGGGGGATTTCATGGACATGGTATTGCCCGAACACGGCTAAGTCCGCAGTCGGGTCCATTTCACCCCATGGGAAAATCCGTGCAGACTCTCCCCTAGCGGCTTTTTCCCATTCAGCTTCAGAAGGTAATCGCTTGTGATGATATTCACAAAAATCTTTAGCCTCTTCCCATGTCACATAGAGAGCCGGCCATGGTGCCAGCGCCTGATCCGGGATGAAATGCACACTAATGAGATGCCAAATAAGACCTCTTAATTCCCTCGAAACCGGCCGTTTGCTGTCCAGAAAGTACGCGAGATATTCACCGAGGCTCGCTTCATACTTGTCGATTGAAAATCCATCCACCCAAATACGCCGTTGAGGGAATTCCGTGTCGTCGTAATGCATTTCAAAACCGTGTCGCACATCATCGCGACGGTTGGTTCCCATTAAAAAAAATCCTTCCGGAATAGCGATTTGGGGTGAGGATTTGGCAAAGCCGGCAATGTGAATGATATGCTCATCGACCTCGGCGGGCGGCGGGTCGATATTTCCTATCGCAAAAGCGGGTAGCCCCAAGGTAAGCCATATGGCCAAAAATGGGGTAAACAGACGATAATACCCGAAAAAAAGCGGTACGAAAGGCATGGAGATTTGGTGCATGGATCTTGATGGTTTATGTGAATACAAACGCTAGCAGTCTACGTGAATGCCACTTTTATGAGCAAGCCAGGAATAAATGAAGCTTTAAAATAAGGTGAGGGATAGGTCGATGAAAAAATTTGGAAATCGGCAGTTAACGGGATTGGTGCAATCGGAAATTCGGGCAATGACCACAGCCTGTAACTGCGTTAAGGGAATCAACCTGGCGCAGGGAGTTTGTGATACAGGAGTTCCAGAGCCAGTCATACGTGGGGCCAAAGAGGCTATGGACAAGGGGATCAATACCTATACGAGATTTGATGGCCTGGCCAATTTGCGGCAGGCATTGGCTCACAAATTGGCCACGTATAACGCCATCAAGGCTGACCCCGAAACGGATATCACCGTGAGTAATGGCGCAACCGGTGCGTTTCAATGTGCCTGTATGGCGTTATTGAATCCCGGGGATGAAGTCATTGTGTTTGAGCCATATTATGGCTATCACATCAGTACCCTTTTGGCGATAGGGGCTGTGCCACGCCTGGTTCCCTTACAAGGCCAGAATTGGGAGTTTTGTCTGGATGATGTGGTACAAGCCTTGACCGATCGGACCAGAGCGATCCTGGTCAATACTCCAGGTAACCCCACAGGGAAAGTATTTACCAAAAAGGAATTGGAAAGCCTTGCGGCGTTATCCCAACAGCATGATCTGCTGATCTTCACTGACGAAATCTATGAATATTTTCTTTATGACCAGCGTGAGCATGTCAGTATCGCCTCGTTGGTGGGGATGGCCGATCGGACCATCACCATTTCCGGTTATTCAAAGACCTTCAGTATTACGGGGTGGCGCATCGGACATTCCGTGGCACCTCCTCCTTACGCCGAGTTAATTGGAGCCATGAATGACTTACTCTATGTCTGCGCCCCCGCACCGCTCCAATATGGCGTGGCAGTAGGCATTCAAGAATTAGGACTTTCTTTTTACCAGGAGGTGCGTCAATCATTTCAGGGAAAACGGGATCGTTTTTGCGCAATTTTGGAACGGGTGGGTCTCCCACCCACGATTCCGCAAGGGGCTTATTATGTGTTAGCTGATGTATCCAGAATTTCAGGCCGAACGGGAAAGGAGCGTGCCATGTGGATCCTAGAGAAGACCGGGGTAGCCGGCGTTCCCGGGGAAGCTTTTTTTCAAGCAGACCGTGGCCGACAATATATCCGATTCAGTTTTGCCAAAACGGATGGAGACCTAAATGAGGCATGCGAACGGTTACAAAGGTTAGCCTGACGATCAACCCCAACAAGAAAGAGGCTCACATGAAAAACCCGTTCTTGTTATACTATCCTTCAATGCAAAAGAGCACGTGTTTGATAATTTTAGGTGGCCTCCTTATTGTGACAAGCCTTTCGGGTTGCGCAGTAGACAGGTATCAGCAACAGGCGGATGCCATCAAAGGCCATGTGGAAACCTTCTATGGCCATTTGCAATCCCATCAGATTGACCAAGCCGTATCTGAAAATGAACAGATCGAAGTAATCGCTTTAAGCGCGGAAGAACGCCTACTCCGTCGTGTCGGCCAGATGAATCAGGGTGAAAAAACTCAAGAATGGAAAATCATAAAAACAGCCAAAGAAACAGCTGCAGAGAATTGGTTAGCTCTTGCCCGTTATTTTTCGGAAGCCCAACAATATCACAAAGCCCGTGGCACCTACCGACGGATTATTGAAACCTACCAAGACTCTCCGTACCACTCGTATGTCGATCGTGCGAAAATGGGCTTGCGGGATGTGGAAACCATCCTGGATCCCGGCAAACTTCCTGAGTCCCCTGAAAAATAGTCGACCTGACTTCTGAGTTTTCTTAGAAAAATTTTACTGGAGGGGCTGGGCTATTTATCCAGTTCCATTATGCGAATGGGGGAATTTTTTACCTAAAAATGTAGAACCTGAGTAATCTTATTTAAGATGAGAATGTGTGAGTAGTTCTGAGATGGCAAAGGAGAAGTCGATCATTGTGCATAAAAACTTTCTCCTTCTAGTGGTGGGCACCAAGCCTTTACGATTTGAACATTCTGAATTGTACAAGGGGAAAATTTGGTACAAAACCCCTGAGGGCCATAAGCAGTCAGATGCGATCCAACTTTAGAATCAGATCCAGCACCCTCGGGCCACGGCGCTAACCCAAAGGTCCAATCTCCCTGTAGGCTTTGTGGGTCTTTATAATACACGTTAAAGGCAATGAATCCTGCCCCAGTGGTGGTGCAATTAACATTGTAGGGAGGTACTTGAAAATCAACATGAAAAATGTAGCCGTCTTCCACCCAGGAATCCACAATTTCAATTTGCAGTTCACTGGCCTGGCCTGAAATCGTCAAGCTCAAAGAACAGAAAAAGCTCAGAAAAAAGGCGAGACCGATTGAATATTTCCTCGGTGTGGGAGTTTTTCTGCATAAAAATTGAAAAGATTCCAAGAAGCAACCATTCATAAGGAAACCTTCATCACTGGTTTATGGATTCAATAGAACGGGTTCATTCATCTGGCTCATGGACCGGCTGTAATTTTCCTCCTACTATACCCGTTATTTTTCAGATACCGTCAATACATCAAAGGAGGGGTTAGGACTGAAAGAGTTTCTTGAATGAAGAAAGAGGAGAGAGAAAGGGGAAGGCGGTTAGGCTTTCAAGAGAAGGGAAAACCTTTTCAGATGCACATCGAAAAGAGATCGGGATTCTCCCCAAAATGTTGCAAAGCCTTTGTGGTGATTTGTCGGCCTCGGGCCGTTCGATCCAGATATCCCGATTGAAGCAGAAAGGGTTCATATACATCTTCTAAGGTAGCTTTTTCTTCCTGGACGGCTGCGGCCAATGCCTCGATGCCAACCGGCCCTCCTTTAAATTTCTGAATAATGGTCAAGAGAATTTTTCGATCCATTTCATCAAACCCTGCTTGATCAACCCCTAACCATTGTAAGGCTTCCTGTGCGACACGTCTCGTAATGTGCCCCTCAGCTTTGACCTCTGCAAAGTCACGGACGCGTTTGATTAACCGATTGGCAATACGGGGAGTCCCACGAGCCCGGCCAGCAATTTCTCCTGCCCCATCATCATCAATACGGACTCCGAGCAGTCTGGCGGAACGGGCAACGATAACCTGAAGTTCTTCAGGCAGATAAAAATCGAGTCGATAGACAAGCCCAAAACGTTCCCGCAGAGGAGAAGTGAGAGAGCCCGCTCGGGTGGTGGCTCCAATGAGGGTAAAAGGCGGAAGATCTAATTTCATCGTGCGCAGGGAGGGGCCCTGTCCAATCACCAAATCGATTTGGTAATCCTCCATGGCTGGATACAATACCTCTTCAGCCGCTGGCGGCAATCGATGAATTTCATCGATGAACAGAACATCCCGTGGTTGGAGATTGGCTAAAATGGCAGCCAGGTCTCCCGCATGAGTCAGCACGAGCCCGGAGGTAGAGCGAATTGTGCCTCCCATTTCCTTGGCGATAATATGCGCGATAGTGGTTTTACCCAATCCAGGAGGTCCATAGAAAATGGCGTGATCAAGGGCTTCTCCTCGTCCCGTTGCAGCGTCAATACAGACTCGAAGCGATTCTTTCATCCGCTCCTGCCCAATGTACTCAGCTAAGCGTTGAGGTCTAAGAGCCCCCTCGAGGCTTTGCTCTTCTTCTATTAGATGAGTGGTAAGAACCCGGTCGTCCATAGACGGAATCTGTCTAAAGAGAAAAATTCGAAGGCATATTTTGCTTATGACTGTAGAAAAAAGAAAGAGGGAGAAGGGTAACTCCCTCTCTTGGGAAATGACTTGAAAACTGGAAACAGACTGGGAGGCGAGAAAAAACTGCGCCCCACAACAGGATCCCTAGAATCCTGAAAATAAATCCTGACATCCAAGGCAGAATTCAACATTCACTTGTCGTTCAAGAAAGTTCACGAGAAATCCTTGTTTTTCATACAAGAGTTTAGCGCCCATCAGGGTTTCATTAGGAAAATCCTCCGGTCCGAGAAGATCTCGAATTTCTTTGGTGGTTTTAGCCCCGAGGATGTGGCGGAAAACCCCTCTGACTTTATGGGCAAATCGATTATTGATAAATATTAAATCCACTTTTCCGTCCGTGATGCGCACTCCTGCCATTGCGCCAGTAGGATTTTCCTTGTCCCACAACAAAATAAAAGTTCCTTCTTGCTCGGCCCGAACGCCCGAAATTCTTGCTTCGACAAGAGCTTCTACGGCAGTCGCTTCAGGATCTCCCAATTTCACCCGGTAAAGGGAAATTTCTGCAGCATTGATATCCTTGGCTTCTTCAACGCTGTTGCGAGTAAGTTCGTAGGGAGCTGCCCATGTCAGTGGAGAAAAAAACAAGGGGCTTATTATCATAAGGGCAGTCCAGATACATTCTGCTTTCAGATTTTTCATGAAATTCCTCTTGATAAGGGAAATAGTAATTAGGCTGGGAATGAGAAAATCGAAAAATTCTGTCTATTCAAAATGACTCCTTGGACTTGCAAGATTGTATCCGACCATTCATATAAGGGTCAATTACAAAGGTCAAGAGAGGCCACAGTCCAGTGGATTCGTATGATATAATTGCCTTCCATGAAACATTCCATCGTCATAAAAGGGGCACGTCAACATAATCTCAAGAATCTCGATCTGGAGATTCCCCGTGATCAATTGGTGGTGATTACCGGATTAAGCGGCTCAGGGAAGTCGTCTTTGGCTTTTGACACCATTTATGCCGAAGGCCAGCGGCGCTATGTCGAATCGCTGTCCGCCTATGCCAGGCAATTTCTTGAGCAGATGACCAAGCCGGATGTGGATTCCATTGAAGGGCTTTCGCCTGCCATTTCTATCGAACAAAAGACGACAAGTCACAACCCCCGCTCCACCGTGGGGACCGTGACGGAGATCTATGATTATTTTCGTCTCTTGTTTGCCAGAATCGGACAACCCTTTTGCCATCTCTGTGGAAATGGGATAGCTGCGCAAACGGTGCAACAAATGGTGGACGCCATTCTCGGGCTTCCTCTTGGCACAAAAATACATGTTCTGGCTCCCATTGTGCGAGGACGAAAAGGCGAGTATCGAAAGGAATTGCTTGCAGCTCGCAAGGCCGGATTTGTTCGCGTGCGCATTGATGGAGTGATTCGGGATCTCGGGGAGTCCATTACTTTACATAAACAACGAAAGCATACGATTGAGATTGTGATTGATCGACTTACCGTCAAGTCAGAGACTGGTGTGGCGCGTCGCTTGGCGGATTCAGTGGAAACTGCGCTCAAGATGGCGCAGGGCCTCGTTGGGGTGCTGACGGAAGATGATCAGGTTCGAGTCTATAGCGAACACCTGGCCTGTATTCAGTGCGGCGTCAGCTATTCAGAGATTTCCCCAAGAATTTTTTCATTTAACAGTCCCCATGGGGCCTGTAATGGTTGCGATGGCATTGGATATGAAACTTCCAGTCATTCGGAATGGGAGGAATGGACTTTCGACACCCCCTGCAAGATATGCGGCGGAGGCCGACTCAAAAAGGAAAGTCTTGCCATCAAAATCGGAGGACAGTCCATTGCCGAGGTGACCCATAGGTCTGTGCGGAACACCTTGTCATTTATCGAGGCCTTAGCCCTCACCGATCGTGAGAAGATGATTGGGCAGCGGGTTCTGAAAGAAATTCGGGAACGGTTGGAATTTTTACTCAACGTCGGATTGGCCTACCTCACCTTGGATCGTCCTTCTGCTACATTGTCGGGAGGAGAAGGACAACGGATTCGATTGGCCACGCAAATCGGATCAGGATTGGTAGGGGTGCTCTATATCCTGGATGAACCCAGTATCGGGTTGCACCAACGGGATCACCGGCGGTTACTCCAAACGTTACTACGGTTACGGGACATGGGGAATACCGTCGTGGTGGTTGAGCACGATGCCGAGACCATGCGCGCTGCCGACTATTTGTTGGATTTAGGACCAGGCGCTGGCGTGGAAGGCGGACAGTTAGTTGCTCATGGTCCTCCCTCGGTCGTGATGGCTCATCCAGGCTCCCTAACCGGCCAATATCTGAATGGGAGTCGCCGGGTATCTCTACCTCAACGCACACGGCAAGCCAAAGGGTTTTTGACTGTCGTGGGGGCGGAAAAACACAATCTTCAGCACGTGACCGTACAGTTTCCGTTGGGTATGTTGACCTGTGTGACCGGTGTGTCAGGGTCAGGAAAAAGTACCCTGGTCGTAGATGTATTATTCCGCTCGCTTGGGCAGGGGTTTTCCCAGAAGAAACCGGTTTTTGAAGGATGTCGGGAGATACGCGGACTTGATCAACTGGATAAACTGATTGATATTGATCAATCTCCGATTGGACGGACTCCTCGTTCAAATCCCGCCACCTATACCGGCCTCTTTAGTTTTATCCGTGATCTGTTCGCCCAATTACCGGAATCCCGTGTGCGAGGCTACAAGCCAGGCCGTTACAGCTTCAATGTGAAAGGCGGGCGATGCGAGGCGTGTCAGGGTGATGGCCTGATAAAAATTGAAATGCATTTTCTCCCGGACATTTATGTGACCTGTGAGGCTTGTAAAGGCCAGCGATACAACCGAGAAACCTTGGATGTGACCTACAAAGGGAGAACGATCGCAGAAGTATTAGACATGACGGTGGCCGAAGCCCTTGATTTTTTTGTAAACATTCCGCCAATCCGCAGCCGACTTCAAACATTATCAGATGTGGGTCTGCATTACATTAAACTCGGGCAATCGGCGACCACGTTGTCCGGGGGTGAAGCACAACGGGTCAAGCTTTCCAGGGAACTTTCGAAACGTCCAACTGGGCGAACGCTCTATATTTTAGACGAGCCTACGACGGGGCTGCATTTTGTGGACATTCAACGGTTGTTGGATGTGCTCGACCGTCTGGTGGAAACGGGAAATACCGTCCTCGTCATTGAACATAATCTAGATGTGATTCGGAATGCGGATTGGATCATTGACCTTGGGCCGGAAGGTGGAGATCAAGGAGGCTTTGTGGTCGCGGAGGGAACCCCTCAATCCGTGATGCGGGCCAAGGCATCACGGACAGGGCAAGTGCTACTCGAAGATAGTGAGAGTCGGGCGTCCTAAGGGGGGACTAGGCTTTTTTCTTATAAATATTCAACCCGATTTTCTCTTCTCGACCGGGTATGGAGACATTGCCTTCGGTTGAGGCAATGATCGTCGTTTTTCCCGATGAAGAAGGACCAAAGTCTTTAGACAGGTCTATCTTAATGGTCAGCATCGTTCCGTCAACTGTCAATTCCACGTTTTTCATGTTTCTGTCCTCTCCATTGTTTCAAGTCATACATGTTCAAGGGTGGCTGAAATCTCGTGCTGCCTCATTCCGACAAGCCCGCGAGGACCAAGAGTGCTCCGACTCCAATCGTATAGGGAATAACGCAGGTGTAGAACACCGACTCAAGAGAAGAGGGCCTCCAATTGTTGGTTGGCCGTGACTTGTGGTTCTTATAAATAAATTCATAGGAAAAAATCAGCATGCCAATGGTCAGAACAATCACCCGACTGGTTCGAGGCCAGGTGTAGAGGCCGACTAAGAGATAGCTGGCGGTATGAAATCCGCTAAATGCACAGAGGACAGGACCCAGGAAAAAATAAAGAAATGAGGCTGTCAATCGATAAGATCCCATAGCTGGCGGGAATGGAAGCTCTGGCGGTTCCATTATTTGACTGCTGCAGGCACTGAAGGGCTGGACATTCCGGCGGGAGAGGGAGGCTGTTGTGTTGCGCAGGTTTTGCATACACGCGGACGCCTTTTCAGGTAAGAGACTTTCCCGCTGGCAAGGCAACTATAATGGACGAACCGTTCACAGATACTGCAACGAGACCACCCTCCCCGGAGCATGGTGAGGTTCCGGTACAACCCTTCCTGACACACCCCACAAGTTTCCGGTTCAATCCCCAGTAACAGGGGTTCCCATTCTCCGCCTCGGTTTCGAATACTCATGGTGGAAAAGTATACTGAGTGGCTCCGATGAAAACAATGAGGAAAACTCTGATGGGCGATCTACAGGATGCATGCCCCACGCGTCCTATGGTCGCAATTTGACACTCCAAAAATCCATTTGATAGGGTCTCCAACGATCTTTTCTATCCTTCCACAGCGTTTATTCGCTCCCTTGTGAACATTCAAGCCTATTTAGACCAACAGCGCCAACGGGTTGACCAGTTTCTGGAGCGTAGCCTTCCCGCACCCTCGGCTCATCCTCAACGGTTATACGAGTCAATGCGGTATAGCCTGTTGGGTGGAGGCAAACGCATTCGTCCGATTTTGACAATTGCTGCTGCCCAAGCCTTGGGATATGACGGTGATGCCATGTTGCCGTTCGCCGCTTCTTTGGAATTTGTTCATACCTATTCTCTTATTCATGACGATCTCCCGGCGATGGATGACGATGATTATCGGCGAGGCCGGTTAACCAACCACAAAGTATTCGGGGACGGAATGGCGATCCTGGCCGGTGATGCCTTGTTAACCATGGCCTTTGAGTTATGCAGCCAGGGCGATATCCAAAATGTCTTCTCGGCTAGACAACAGTTAGACATTGTGCGGGAATTGGCACTCGGTTCTGGTCATCAGGGAATGGTGGGCGGACAGGTGATGGATATTCAGGCCGAAAACCAGAAGATTGAACTGGCTCATCTTCAGCAAATACACACCTATAAAACGGGGCGTCTGATCCGAGCCGCAGTCCGCATTGGCGGCATCATCGGCAAGGCGACTTCTCAACAGATGCAATGCTTAACTGACTATTCGGAGGATATTGGGCTGGCTTTTCAAATCGCCGACGACGTTCTGAATATGGTGGGGACTCGGGAGGAATTGGGAAAAGACGCGGGGACAGATGAAAAGAGAGGGAAGCAGACCTATCCTTCATTTTTTGGAGTTGATGGCGCTAGAAAATTGGGAGAAGAATGTATCCAACGGGCCATTGCGCGATTGGAATCTTTCCATAAACCGGCAGAGCCCTTACGGCACATTGCGACCTATATCATGGCACGTCATAATTGAGCCATTGTTGCATGGGGCGGCGTCCCTGAAGCCAATTTTCGATCCTTCTCCTCCAATTCCAATTTGAAACATTCTTCTGCTTTCGTATTAAGCTGAGCCTTTATTGAACGGGTTTTAAGCTTCAGATTTTTATGAAAGTACTCATTACAGGATCGTCGGGATTCATCGGGACTGCGGTGACACGTGCGGTGATTGCTCATGGCGATGAGGTTCGCGTATTGATTCGGCCCACCAGTAATCCGAAAAACCTTGAAGGCTTGCCCGTCGAAACCATTCACGGAGATTTGCAGGACCCTCCGTCGCTCAAAAAAGCGATTGCCGGCTGCCAAGGCCTCTATCATGTGGCCGCGCATTATGCATTGTGGGATCAGGATCCCGCTACCTTTTATAAGATAAACGTAGAAGGCACAAAAAATTTATTATGTGCAGCAGGGGAGGCGGGCGTCAAACGAATCGTCTACACCAGTACGATTGGTGCAATTGGGTTGCCTGATGATGGGGGACTGGGAACTGAATCCCGCTTTCCAACGTTGGCTCAGCTGTCCGGCGATTACAAGCGTTCAAAATTTTTGGCCGAGCAAGAAGTCTTAAGAATGGCTCAACAGGGACTACCGGTGGTCATCGTGAATCCAACAGCTCCGGTGGGAGAACGGGATATCAAACCCACTCCAACAGGACAAATCATCGTCGATTTTATGCGCGGCCGAATGTTGGCGTATATTGAAACCGGGATGAATTTAGTAGATGTCGAGGATGTCGCCATTGGGCATGTACGGGCCATGGAACGCGGTCGAATTGGTGAGCGGTATATTCTGGGTAATCAAAACCTGAAATTGAAAGAAATTTGCCAGATACTCAGCCGATTAACTGGAGTCCCCGCTCCGCGCCTTCAACTGCCCTGGCAGCTGGTGCTTCCCCTGGCATACGTGAATCAATGGATTGCCAATCTGGTGACCCACAGACCTCCCCGAATTCCTCTGGAAGGGGTGCGGATGGCCAAGTACCATATGCATTATGATTGCACCAAGGCACGGCAGGAACTTGCTCTTCCCCAAACCCCGGTGGAAGCGGCCCTGAAGAAATCGGTACAGTGGTTCCGCCAACACGGATATGGCTAATCTCTTCTCCGGGATCTTCTTATGCACCATTTATGAGGAATTGGGCAATGGAATTCATCTTTCTATTCACTAACACCCTTATTCTCAGACCCTATGTTTTTGTCTTTTTAGCGGTCTCATTATATATCGGACAACAACTTTTAGGGTGGCGGCGGACCGGCCGGTTATTTGGCGTCACGTGGGCTACTGCATTTATTTGTGAATATGCCTCGACGCGGATCGGTATCCCCTTTGGCAAATATTTTTATACGGAGGCCACGCAAGGCCATGAGTTATATATTTCCAATATCCCATTCATGGATTCCCTCTCATTTTCCTTTTTATTATTTGCCAGCTATTGTGTGGCTCTTATTTTCGTCCTACCCCCTGTAAAACGGGCGAAGCAACATGGATGGTTATTCGATCCCGCGCTAAGGACCGCGTGGCCTGTCATGGGATTAACCGTGGTGTTATTTACGTTTTTGGATGTTGTAATCGACCCCGTTGCCCTTCAGGGGGAACGATGGTTTTTGGGAAAGATTTACGGCTATCCGGAAAAAGCCGTTTATTTCGGTGTTCCCCTTGCGAATTTTGCAGGATGGTTCATCGTTGGCTTCCTCTCTCTTCTGGGCTACCGTTGGGTGGAACGGGGTCCTTATGCCTCAGATCCAATACCCCGGGAGGTGGTGAAATGGGAGTTGCTTCTGGGAATCGGGCTCTACTATGGCATCCTCACCTTTAATTTAGGTGTGACGTTTTGGATTGGTGAAGTGCTGATGGGCATCGTGGGATACTTTATTTTTTCCCCCCTGACTGCCGCCCTTCTCGTGACCCTGTGGCGGGGATTATCCAGTTCCAAAGCGCAGGAATTTTGAGGCGAACAGAATCTTTTTCAAACAGATCCCGGATGTCATCGGCGATTATGGCTTGAGGCCACGACCAGAGGGTCGGTATGATGCAGGCATGAAGGGATTTTTTATTCGCTGTGCGATCACGGGATTTGCCGTGTTATTGGCAAGCCAGGTAATTCCTGGTATTGAAATTACGGGATTAGCTTCGGGGATCGCTGCAGTGGTCATTCTTTCATTTCTTAACGCCATCATCCGCCCCATTCTGTATCTCCTTTCGGCTCCGTTCATTCTAGTGACGTTCGGGCTATTCGTGGTTTTCATTAATGGATTTTTGCTCTACCTGGTGTCGGTATTAGTTAAAGGGTTCATTGTCTCCGGATTTTGGCCGGCGGTGGGGGGAGCGCTGATCATTAGTTTCGTCAGTGCGGTGTTAAATCTCTGGGTCTCTGAGCAAGGCCGAATAGAAATTGTCACACACCCGTCACCGGGTCGGAAAATCCGACATATCAATTAACGATAAAAACATTGATTGTCTCATTTCAGGCCGATGAGGGATCCACGAACATATCGGGAGCAGATGAGGGAAGAACCGTTTCGCTTTTGACAAGGTCTTCATTTGACATTCACCGTGCTGAATAATTCTAAGAGGAAACATATGCATGGCCAATCGTCTTGAATCCACATTAGCAACCAAGCAACAAAGTACGCTTCAAAAAATTCTGACTTCGGCGGTCAATGAGGTCGGGATGGAGGCGGTCTTGGTGGCCATCATTACGCATGATGGCGGACCATTGGTCGAGCAGGTCTCCCGAGGATTTTCTCCGAGAGAAATTCGAGCGATCCTGCGCGCGCTTTCAATCGAGGATTTGAAAAGTGTGAATGCCCGCAATGGGACAGGAGGAGCGGAGTTAGAGAGTATTCTCCGAATTCGCATGATTACTCCTGGGAGCAAGGTGGCGTTGGTGCTCCCTTTAAAGTTCGGCGGACGGGTGTATGGCACACTGGTCCTTGCCAGGCGAGAAAATGTGGCGCTGACGAAACGAGAAAAGACGACTCTTTCAGCCAATGTCACTCACATTACCGGAGAATTAAAAAAAGCCGGGTTATTTGGTTCATCATTGGTTTTGAGCAACCCGTTAGTGGCTCATGAACCCGTGACTGTGGCTGAGGAAGAGGGACAGGCTCCGGTGGCACGCACCTATTCCAATGCTGATGTGCAGGAGCGGATCGCTAGCATTTTATCAGAAGTTGATGGGGAGCTATCTTTTGATCGAGGATGGGTCAGCCTTTATGATCCCCTTGCGGCTACTCTGGAAGTATTGGGTGTATTCGGAACCCAGAAACGGGATGTGGGGCCCGGCCACCATCTTTCGCTAGACGATTCTGCCTCCGGATGGTCTGTCCGTCATCGAAAGCCCCGCTGTGATAATAACCTGGCTTCCACCCAGGGTCGGTTTCACGACTATAAACAATTATATCGCGATCGATTCGCATCGACCATGGTCGTGCCGTTTTTCGTCAGGGGTCGAGTGGCGGGTACCGTCACGCTAGCTTCCAAAAACCCTAACCATTTCGATCAAATCGGTAGCGATTCCAAAAGCCTCGAGGCGGTCACGACCAAATTAGTGGAATTATTTGAAGACCCCTCCTGTCATTTATCCGTCATGGAAGCCGCTCCAATTCAACCAGAACAACCCGCCGTCAAAGGCCAGGTCATTTCGGTTCCCCCTGAAGTGGATGTGCGCAAAGAAGAGCGGCGGGCCGCGCTACATGAAGTGAGTTCCTTTCTGGCCACAGAAATCCGTGAGCCCATCGGATTTATCAGGGCTCAACTGGAAGAAATTACGACCGACGCCGACCTTGATTTCGATTCGCAAACCCGCGTCGAAAATGCCATGCGGGATATGATTCGTATTGAAACGGTGTTAAATGAAATTCTGGACTTTGCCAAACCGTTGGAACTTGATCGAAAGATGTGTCGAGTTCAGGATTTATTGGATAAAGCTTTTTCGTTAGTTTCCACAGATCTTCGGGTGAATCGAATCGAAGTCATCAAGAAAGTTCCGGTGCGGTTGGCCCAAGTCCGCTGGGACGAAGTGAAAATGCAGTATGTGTTTCTCTGTATTTTTAAAAATGCCATTGAAGCCATGTCTCCTGGAGGACATTTGCGGGTGGAAGTCATGCTTACCCGAGCCCGAAAACCTGAGCTTCAAATTGTCATTGCTAACGATGGGGTCCCCATCCCGGCCGAATTAGTGGATAAAGTCTTTGAACCTTATTTCACTACCAAACGATCAGGCACTGGGTTGGGGTTGGCGACCGTCAAAAAAGTTGTTGAGGAGCATCAGGGCCACATTAGCATAGCCAGTGAGGCTGACAAGGGAACGACAGTCACCATCCTAATGCCTGCACCACGGCCAAAAACTCCTTATCGTCCTCGACGTCCAGTCGATCGCACCAGAGGAAATTCCTGAAGAATGGGACATTACGGGTTTCTAGCCATTTTGGCCGCGAAACTTGACACCAACGGCTAATCTGAATAAGATTCCGCTTCCTATTGGATATAATACGAATATTCACACGTCCCGACCATTTTCTATTGTTAACCCGTCATAACCAAACAAAGGAGCGGTCTTATGAAAGGGATTGGAATTTTTCTTGGAACAGTGGGTGCTAGCACCTTGGCCCTATCGATGGCCTTCGCCAATCCGGGGTTGTTGCCCAGTCACCCAGGGTATCCGGCTGCCGGGAAATCCCCGGTGACCGGTCAAGCTACCGCTAATGATCCTGGTCAGACCAATGCAGGAGGAGACAAGAGCCTTTTGTCTTCTCAGGAATTTGGGACCAAGGCAGCGATGAATGATGTCAATGATCCTAATCGTGGGCGGATCCTAAAATCGGAAGGTGCCGGTCGTTTGCCAGAAGTTTCAGGGCCCCTCAATAAAGTCACCACGAATCCAGCCGGGGCAAAATCGACCGTTATCAAGTAATTTCGTCTTTCAGGGTTTTAAAAATCTGAAAAAGGGTGCCAAAATTGGCACCCTTTTTTTGTAATAACTCCTCGTCCTTAATCAATTTTTCTTTTTCAGCCTAGCCATAAATGAAATAAATAGGGCCTGTCTTGAACCGGATTGATACAGAACTTGCAAAGGTCTTGAAAAGCAAAATTCGATCCCAGGGGCCATTGACCTTCCGGGACTTTATGGCGGTTGCTTTGTACGATGAGGCCAATGGATTTTATGCACAGGGCCCGAATATTGGGAGTCCTGATGGGCCGTTTGACACCAATGCGAAATTCCCAGCCTTTGGGTATGCCATGGCTCAAGCCATCAATCATGCCGAAAAGAACATAGGTTGTCCCTTACGGATATTGGAATTAGGCGGGGGGACAGGTCAGTTAGGGAAAAGTATTATTTCTTTTCTTCAAAATCCTCATGAATACGTTGTTCTTGAAACCAGTCCTGGTTTGCGAGGCACTCAAGAACAAAAAGGACTTCAAGCAATTTCAAACTTAAAAAATCTTTCTCCCGGTCCAACCTTTGTTTTTGGAAACGAAGTGCTGGATGCGTTGCCGGTTCATCGGGTTATGGGGATGGGAAATGAGGAAGTTATGGAAATGTACGTAGATCTTGATAAGGACGGTGAATTTTTTGAACAACCAGGTCGCCTGTCGACTTCGGAATTGACCGAGCGGTTCAGATGCGAGGGCATTCAGCTTGGGCGAGGGCAAGTAGCGGAAGTTTGCTTGGAATTGAAGCCTTTTTTCCAGAGTGTGCGGCAGGTTTTGGAGCGAGGGTATGTCATTTTTATCGATTACGGTGACAGTGCGTCAAATTTATATTCACATCGACATCGAAATGGGACCCTTCGTTCCTATTATCATCAACAACAGATTCATGATCCGTTCTTTGCGGTAGGTCAACAAGATTTGACGGCCGACATAGACTATACTGCGGTGCTTTCTATCGGAGAGGAGGTGGGATTTGAAGTGGACGGTCCCATCCCACAAGGAACCTGGTTGCGCAATCTTGGAATTCAGGCCTATTGCGGATCCGAAGGTGATAGGGAATCTGATCAGGAAGAGATTAATGTGCTGACCAAGCCTGCCGGGTTGGGGAGCACCTTTGATGTTCTCATATTTAAAACAAGAGGTTTGCCTGCTGGACCAGGCCTTCATCCAGCATCATAAATGATTCTGTCAAAGTCTCCCCTAGCCCTGCCAAATCTCACTACATTTTTCTTTGAACTTGCATAGGTGATGGTTGGAGAAGACTATGGCTCGAACAGAGTACTCAAATTTAAATCTTGCGAAAAAATAAAATGCCTAGAAATTAGTCAATCTATCTAGCACCCACAAAATGTATGCCGCCTCTATGTTTTTTTAACCAAATATTGTAGAATCCACAAATTCATTCGATTGTTTTGTTTGTCCCCTTTCATTTTCCGCACTCATACACAACCGATAAATTGGTTTTTTTTGAGTTCCACGTTAAGCGTGGCACGTGTGATGCAGTGACTCACCTGTTGAGAAGATGGGAAGCAGGAGGCTTTCAAAGGAGGTAGAGTTATGAATTGTGGACGATGCAATGGGCTCATGGTAATTGATGATTGCCTTGACATTAAGGGAGGCATGGGGGAACTCTGGATCAGAGCCTACAGATGTATTATGTGCGGGAACCTCATGGATCCGGTCATAAATCATCACCACACCGGTGGTCCCGTTCAAGCGCAAGTTATTCCCTTCCGTAAAAGGCTACGGAGAGCCCCACGGACCCCCGTTGCCCGCTTGACCGCCTAACAGCCTAAAAAAGTGGGAAGACATGTTGTGCCTGGGAAAGGAAATTATTTCCCGTGGACCGCGATCGACTTACCAGTAAGGATGAAAATCGGATGAAGCCCTTCTCCCAGGATCTGTCACAAATTTGATTATTCTATTGGCTCTCCTGACATTTCTGAAGCGGGTTCGATAGGAGTGTATCTTTCCTACTCAAACGGACTCGGCCAACCCTCTCACCTCAAATCACTCATCTCCTTTTATCCTCGGCACCTTTTCAGGCTCCGGTGTTTGAGTTTGCCTGACAATCCTGTTTAAATCACCCCTGATAGCGCCTCATGGGAGTGTTGGAAAAGCCCGATAGCGGCGTTCTCCCCACATGGTCGTAAGGCTTGTCTGGCAATTTCCCCCAATTGTCGACTACACCTTCCATGCCCCAAATGAAGGACTCTTTTTATTTGTGAACAGTGAACAAATCTTTCTCCTGGGACTTCTGGGGGCCCTGTTGGTGTTCTTCATCTGGGAAAGATGGCGCTATGATTTGGTCGCCCTCAGTGCGTTGCTACTTTCCACACTTTTGGGATTCGTTCCTTCCGAAGAGGCATTTTTAGGGTTTGGTCATCCGGCGGTCGTCACCGTGGCCGCCGTGTTGATTATCAGTCGGGGATTGAGCAATGCGGGAGCGGTGGACATTCTCACGCGTTACGTCAAGCTCGCCACATCCTCTTCCCCATCACTCCATGTCACCGTCCTATCCTCCGTAGGTGGAATGATTTCCACCGTCATGAATAATGTCGGAGCCTTGGCGTTACTCATGCCGGTGGCCATACAATCGTCCGTCGAAGGCAAGCGTTCCCCTGCCATTGTGCTAATGCCCTTGGCGTTTGGAACGATTTTGGGTGGAATGGTCACTCTGATCGGAACGCCCCCCAATATCATCGTGGCCCTTTACCGGACGGAAATTGCCGGCCAGCCATTCCGGATGTTCGATTTCACTCCTGTGGGGGGAATCGTGGCACTGGTGGGCATTCTCTTTGTGTCACTGGTGGGTTGGCGTTTAATCCCATTTGCTCGACGATCAAAAAATGCCCCACAAGACCTGTTTCATATCCAGGAATATTTAACAGAGGTCAAAGTACCTGAAAGTTCCAAGGCCATAGGAAAGTCCCTGTCAGAGCTGGAAACCGCCACTGAGGATTCCGACGTCTTAATTATTGGACTGGTGCGAGGCGATCAGTCTATTCGGGGAGCGGCATGGAGGGAACACATTCAAGTCGGGGATGTCCTCGTTCTCGAGGCG
>Ga0224510_10000653_pt1 | contig 25687 bp, 27 predicted proteins | sample SF_May12_sed_USG_FD_170161 | JGI IMG/M metagenome (GOLD analysis project Ga0224510, IMG submission 170161) | Sediment microbial communities from San Francisco Bay, California, United States - SF_May12_sed_USGS_4_1 | ecosystem: Environmental > Aquatic > Marine > Sediment | place: USA: California... | reverse complement strand
TTTTCCCAAAGACTTTTTGCTGATTGTGGACGAATCCCATGCGACAGTCCCGCAGTTTGGGGGCATGTACGAAGGAGATCACTCACGCAAGAAAACCCTGGTGGATTATGGTTTTCGCCTGCCGTCAGCGATGGATAACCGGCCGCTGAAATTTCCCGAGTTTGAGGCGTGCATGAACCAGGTGGTGTATGTTTCCGCGACTCCAGGTCCGTATGAGCTGAAGCACGCGGGGAAGGCGCTGGTTGAGCAAATCATTCGGCCCACCGGACTGATCGATCCGGTGATGGACGTGAAGCCTGCCAAGGGCCAGGTCGAACAGTTGCTCGGGGAAATCCGGCTGCGTGTGGCGAAGGGGCAGCGGATACTGGTGACGACCTTGACCAAGCGCATGGCGGAAGATCTCACCGAGTATTATCACGACCAGGGGTTGAAGGTCCGCTATCTGCATTCGGATATCAAAACGTTGGAGCGCGCGGAAATCATCCGGGATTTGCGACGGGGCGTGTTTGATGTGCTGGTCGGCATTAATTTATTGCGCGAAGGCCTGGATTTGCCGGAAGTCAGTTTAGTGGCGGTGTTGGATGCGGATAAGGAAGGCTTTCTGCGAGGGTATCGTGCTTTGGTGCAGACGGCCGGGCGCGCGGCACGCCATAGCGAAGGCACCGTGATTCTGTACGGCGATGTGGTCACCGATTCAATGCGGAAGGCATTAGAGGAAACCGGCCGCAGACGGACCATTCAATTAGCGTATAACGCCGAGCATGGGATCACGCCGGAGACGATCAAAAAACGCATCCATGACCTGGAGTACCAATTGGCGGAAGCCGATTATGTGGATGTGTCGTTGGCGGCAGAGGCGGTTGAGGCCTATGGAGCCGAGGGAGACTTGGAACAGAACATCGCGGCATTGGAAAAAGAGATGAAAGCGGCCGCCAAAGCCCTGGAATTTGAACGAGCCGCACAGTTGCGGGATACGGTCCGTGCTCTCCGCCAAAAGCTGATCCAGGTCGGTATTTAATTCGACCCCCCCAATCCGTTTTTTGTTTCCCTCCTTCATCCCCCAGGGCTAACCGGTCTTTATTCCCCCTGCTGTTATACCTGCCAGTTGTGAGCTGATATTCTTCGCCAAAAAAATCAGAAAAGTGCTTCCCCAAAAAATGTCAGGAATAATGTATTTTTCCGTCATCCCACCCGGTAGCCATCGTGGATCCATCCGAAAGCGTTAGGAATGACGTTTCAGGGGAAAAAGATTTTCGAAAATTCCTGTCAGGAAAAACCCAGAGATGAAACCCCGATGAACGGTATGTGCAGTCTGATTACTTGGACGGTGTAAACGGAAATGAAACGTGAGTGCTTCTTGAACCGGCTATACGTGTTTATAAACGTAGGCGCCGAGGAGCATGCCCAAGACGGTCAAGAGGTTCATTTTGAGGAGAAAGCCCAGCGTAAATTTTATCAAGACCAGATTCACGGTCACCGGGGGGTCCAAGCCCAGATTCAACGCTTGCCCGAAAATATTTTGCACGGTTCCCTGGGGTGCGACGACCTGAAGAATTTCCCCCAAAATACTGCCTAATAGTCCACCGATAAAAATAAATAAGAGTAAATAGCTCCCACTCTTTTTTAGCACCGATTGTCTCCCGGCAAATTGTTGGGGTTCAGGGAATTGTGTGCACGTGCATTCTGAAGTTCTGAGGGAAATCGCAAGAAACGACGGTTGGAAATGACCAAAAATATGCTTAGGTTAAACTGCTGAATACCCTACAAGAAACCTTGAGGTGAGTCAAGAAATTGTCCAACGCGACAGAAGTGCGGTCATGTGAAGGATTCAGGGTTTGGAAGGCATCGCGGGGGACGGGCTCACAGTAAATCGCATGGCGCCCATTTTGTTCACCGGATTGGCGATATAGCCCACGTAGATATCAACCCGGTACCGGCCTTGTTGCCAGCTCCCTCCGGGAGGAAAAAATTTCAGAAATCCACTCTCGTCTTCGGTCGCCAGATCCGCGATGTCTTCGTCGATCCATTGAGTTGGATCCAAGTCGGTTCCCGTTTCAAGAAACAAACGGCCGATGATTTGATAGGATGCCAAATGTTTATGCACAGCAAACACCAGATAGACTGATGGGACCTGCGGGGAGAACGTATTGGTGGGGTTGACGGGTAAATGGATATGCCCGCGCCGGATGGTCCGATCCTCCTCGATGCTTTCGGCAAAATCTAAACTCTGGAACAAGCCGGATGGTTTTTCATCTGAGGGGGGGGCTGTTGGAGAGCGGGAGTAGCCTTCATATGGTGGCGAAACAGCATCGGAAGAAAAATCGGGCGGGGTGTCATATTCTGCAAACCCGTGTTGAATTTCATTGGGCTGAAACACGGGTGGGGAATCAGCTGGTGCAGGGTCAGCAGCGCCGGCTGTGGTGCCGGACATCACGAGAAGCATGATCGACAGCAATATTCCCAGCAATGGCCAAGGTTGCGTGATTGGCAAGAAGAAATGTGTCTTGCGGGTTTCCTTGTGCATGGTATGTGACCTCAATGATCGAGATGAACATGCGTTCTCTGGGCATTCACACATTCTTCTCTACCCTCGATGGAGAGATCAGGTCAAGGACTTTTGTTCTTGCCTTGCAGCCCCATGGGGTGTTTGTTAAAATTCCGCCCGGTTCTACGCATTTTCATCTACTCTGTTGCCGCTGGCATTATCATTCATTCTGTGTAAGGAAAACAGGTCAGAATTATGAGTGCATCACCAATCAAAGATCCCGACGCTTTGCCCCAACTCGTGGGAGATTTTCAACCGGTGGATATATGGCAAGCCCACATTAACCGCCTATTTTACGGACTGAGGGGGAGTTGTGTGCGGGAGTATTACCAGACGGTTGCCGTGGCGGATTACCGTTTAGGGTTCGCCTTAGCCGAGGACTACTGGCATCAGTGTCAGAAGCGAGCAAAAGGCCAGGCCGGAGAGCACACGACCACACCTCTTTCGGTGATGGAGTGGGGTGCCGGGAATGGCAATCTGGCAGCCTGTTTCCTGGATCGTCTCCAGGAATTAGATCACGAGCAACTGATTTTCCCGAGAGTCAACTATCTCTGCATCGAGCGAGAGCCGGCGTTGCTGGAGCAGGCCAAAGCCAACCCGGATTTGGCCAAGCATCGTGATCGAGTGACGTTTGACTCGGCATCGGTAGACCAACTTTCCGCATTTCCGGATGGCAGTGTCGACCGGATTATCTGCAATGAACTCTGGAGCGAGTTGCCGACCAAGTTAATCCTGCGAAAAGAAGGAGAGATTCAGGAGGAGCAGCTTCGTCCCAATCTCAACGAAAAGCGTCTGGGGGATTTTCCGGATTGGCCCAAGTTTGTGGAGGCGTTTGATCAGAAGGACATTGATACCCTGAAAACCATGCCACCGTTTCTCGAAGATCTTGTCTGGGAGCGTGAATATCGCCCCATCGAGACGAAAACCTTTCCGTTCCGTCGCACCGTTGCCGAGTTTCTCAAAAGCATCGATGAAGAAGTCCTCGTGCCTTACAACGTAGGGGCGTGTCAGAGCGTCAAGGAAGCCAAGCGGTTGCTGGCCACGGATGCTATCGGGTTCAGCAGTTTTGATGCGGGCACGGTCGATCATCGTGTGCTGAACGACCCGGAAAAACCCTGTTATACCGTCCAGGGCGGTCAATTCAGCTTCATGGTGAATTTCCAGTTACTGGAAGAAGTGGCCCGGCATCTCGGGATTCGGTCCGGCGTGATCGAATCGCAACGGGAGTATGTGGGCCGGAGTTTGGGGACGAATGTGCTCAGTGTGATGGATCTACTGGCGTCACATCCCTCTCCGCCCGAAGGCCAGGCCTGGGAATTGGATGCGTTGATTCTTCGCACCTTGCAGGCACTGAACCGTACCTACCGGTGCCCCTACCAACGCCATATCGAATTTCCTCTTTCTGAAAGTACTCCGGCTCATGAACGCGCGGAATTAGAAGCGATTGTCCAATCGCTACCATCCGATGGCGTGCCGGATACCATCGCCTATCTCACTGAAGCGGAGATATGGAAGGCCATGCCGGATTTGCAAAAGTTGGGGTACGATTCAGAGGGCATCAAGGCCATGTTGCAACTTCCTCTGCAGCCGGTGGACTATACGCACATGTTTTTCGCCTCGGCCGGTTTGTAGGTAGCCATGCTGCCGAGGTAGGCACGCAGTCACCAGTCGGATGGATTACGCCTCTTGGTCATATCCGCAGTTGGTGGGTAAGTCTTTGTCCGAAAGACACCACCGGATGGAATCCTGCCGGTGCAGGACTGACGGGAGAGATGGCCCGCCTTCAATTCCAAGGAGAAATATTCAACTCCTGCTTTCCGAATGATGCCGATGAAACATGAAGTCTCAACGGGAAAGACTGTTCATGCATCTCGAGAATGTTAAATTTAAGTAGATTTTTTGAAAATGGTTGTGTATACTGCGGCGGATTTTTCCAGGTAAGTGTCAACTCACACAAATTAAGAAGAGGTTCACGTGTTTGGATCGTTTGGATGGATGGAGCTGATGCTCATCCTCATCATTGTGCTCATCATTTTCGGTGCGGGGAAAATCCCTCAGCTTGGGGAAGGATTAGGCAAAGCGATCAAGGGCTTTAAAAAGTCTGTCGCCGAAGCGGACGCACTGGATGTGACGCCCAATGAGCAAGGCGAAGGCGGACAGGCCCCTCAGCCCCATCCGGAACAATTGGCAAGCCAGCAACACACGGCACAGGCTCCTTCACCGCCACCGGCTCAAGGGGGGCAACAGCCTGCAGAATCAACGCAATCCAAACAGGGATAATTCGCGGGTGAGACTGAAACGGTGAAGACCGCCCACCGAAGGGACAGGCAACGTGACGTACAGCCTGAGCAACCCTCAAGGTACAATTCTGGAGTTCAGACAATAGGGGAGTGGGAAGATGTTCGGCTTAGGAGCGATGGAAATTTTGATCATCCTGGTCATCGCGTTCCTGCTCTTTGGCCCAAAAGAATTACCGGAAATCGGCAGGCAGGTCGGTAAAGCGGTCAAAGGGTTTAAGGAAACAACCGAAGATCTCCGGCAGTCGGTTGAACCGGAAATAAATATGATCACACAAGAGTTTAAATCCGTTGAACAGGATTTAGAGTCATCGATGAAAGAAGCGGAAGAGCAAATTAAAGGGGCCACGGAACAGGTCACGGATTCGGGAGGATCGAAGCACGTCTAGGTTTTGATTGCACGTAATCTGAAGGGGATTCTTGGCGTTCATGAGTTAAATGATTTCATCAGGACGTAGAATTCTCAGTTCAATCTTATTGTGGTTCAAAAAAAAGAATTCCTTCCTTATACGGTGTCAAAGCCGTTCCTTTGTCTAGGGCGGGTGCGAAATCCCTCACTTTATGGTGTTGGATTTTTACAACCATCGTAGCATTCTGGTGATAGCGTCGGCATAGACACGTGGAAGTAAAAAAAATAAAAACATAATTTTTTCAAGTATTTAGTTAAATAAAAAGAAATGGCATCTAATTAGCAAATACATAAAAAACGGAATGGTCCCTAATAGGGACCGGACGAGGTTTGGAAGAAACAAGGCCGATGCTTAAAACGGCCAGAATCATGTAGTCAAGAAGGAAGCGGACGCAAGTAATCGACAGCCTGAAGGAAGAAAACAATGGGGAGTAGGGCGTTGTTGGCTTGGGTCCACAGAGGTATTCACTAACAGGAGGAGTGCAATGAGGACTTTTTACCGAACCTTTACCAGGTTGACGGCAGCGGCGTTGATTGTGGCCATGTCGGCAGCGCCAGGGTTGGCCGCAAAGACCACCCCGGCCACCGACAAAAACACCAATGTGCCAGCGGTGCCACGGGCCATCCCGGATTTGGTGCCTTATCACAATTTTGATCCACCAAAAGGCGTGTTTGATGCCAGCAAGTTGACCATTTCCGGCGACATGCGGGTACGCCCTGAGTTCCGGACGAATGGGAATTTTACCAAAAACTCAAATTCCAATTCCTTTTTCACTCAACAATTAATCCGGCTGGGATTTAATTACGACATTTCCCCGGATGTGGTGTTTTTCGTCCAACCGCAGGTTTCAAATAACTTCGGTTCGATGCCGAACCCGGCAAGTGTGGGTGGAGCAGGGAATCCCAATTCTACTGATGCTACGTTGTTCCTTCGACAGGGATTCATGTTGGTGCGTAATTTCTTAATGCCCAATTTGACCTTGAAAGCCGGCCGTCAATTGATGGTGTGGGGTAACCACAGGATTTTTGGTCATTTTGACTGGAATAACGTCGGGTTTGCATTTGACGGCGTGACGATGCGATATAATCATGACACCGTGCCTGTTGAATTAGGCTGGTTGCGCGTTGCGGAAGGAAATTGTGTGCAAAATGCAGGCGGATGTACAACCGGTAAGGCTCATAAGGGCGATGGTGACATCTTGTTCGTACGTCTCCCGATGAAGTTCGGGGCTGTCGCGGTTGAGCCGGCCTGGATCTTTGAAGATGGTGGCTCCACCACCGGCACCGGTGGTGCGGTTGGCGGACAGCAGTCCAATCAAGAACGGCACACAGTCGGTGGTCGCGTGGCGTTCAAGCAAGGAATGTTTGATGCCACTGGTGAAGGCTATTGGCAATTTGGAGAATTAGGAGCAGTAGGCCAAGCCAGTAATACCCGAATCAATGCCTTGGCTGGGCACTTGGATGCCGGTGTGACCATGCCGGTTCCGATGCAACCTCGTATCGGCGCGGAAATTAACTACGCCACGGGCAGCTCGCCAAAGAACGGTGGACATACCTTCAGCCAATTGTTCCCGACGAACCACATTCACTTCGGGTACATGGACTTGATGTCCTGGCAGAATATGTTGACGTATGGCGGTAACTTGCAATTGCGTCCCACGCCGGAGAGCCATTTTGAACTTGCCGGCCATATCATGCGGTTGGCCAACGAGAAGGACAACTGGTATACGGCTTCTCAAGCCACGTTCTTCAACACCCCGGCTGGAAACAAAGAAAAGTCACTCGGTGGTGAAATTGACGTGGTCTATACCTTGTTCTTCCAAAACAACAAGGTCGGTTGGCAAGTGGGTTATGGCCATTTCTTCACCGGGGATTACTTGAAGAAGAATGGTTTTGGCACGGCTGATCAGAACTGGGGCTACACCCAACTCTGGATCAACTTCTAATATAACGTTCCCGCAAGTTGTGAGCGGGAATTCATTGTAGGGGGACTTAACCCTCCCCGTTATCCTAAACCGCCCCTGTGGATGTTATTCCCGGGGGCGGTTTTTTTTTCCTCAGTCTTTCCCGCAAGTTGTGAGCGGGAATCGATCTTCTTTTTCTCCTCCCCTCCTTTGTGTTTTATCGTTTGGTTCATCTCCATTTCTGTTTCTTTGCCTGATTCTTGGAACACTATTCTGTGTCACCTTGTATGACCCTAGTGAGGATATCCTGCGCTGGATTTCCATAAGTCTTTGAAATTTTAGAAAATATATTTGTAGATATTTTTGGCACTAGGTTTGTAATAACAATTCAGTGAGAGAAAATGGGTATTCTCATAATTTCAGAAGAAAGCCTAGATGCGCCATGTTCATCCATCATCATTTTTTCACCCTCCTGCTGGTGAGAGCGAGCCTTTTGAGCTTTGCAGTTTTTGGGATCGGTCTAGTTCCTGTGGGTGCGACCACGCCCATCCCATCCTTATTTGATTCGACATCCACCTCACGTCTGCAGACTCACCCTTATGAGTGGTCCGTGAAAGTCTGGGAGGGGTTTGGACAGGTTCAGGTGGTGGAGGAGAAGCACCGCAAAGTCTTACGCCTTGAAACGGAGCAAGGCTGCTTGAGTCTGTTCCGTTCGCTGACGTTGAATCTTCAGGCGAATTCGCTGGTCTCCTGGGAATGGAACGTGCTAACGCTTCCCACTGGCGCGGCCAGTCGCCAGGCCAAGCTGGATGACCATGGGGCGGCCCTATACCTGGTATTTTCATCACGGGAGGCACCTGACCATACGACGACCATTGGATACATCTGGGATAATGGCCTTCCGGTCGGAACGGTTCTCACGCGTCCCAATGATCCGTCAGTCAATTATATAGTCGTGCGCAGCGGACGGGAGCAATTAGGCATTTGGCTGACCGAAGAGCGGAATGTGCTTGCCGATTATCGACGCATCTTTGGAGAAGAACCTTCAATCTTAAAAGGCATGTCCTTAGTGGTCGATTCAGACCAGACGAACTCGAAGGCGGCCAGTCTCTTTGGTCCAATCATCTTTCGTCCCGAGTTGCAGGTAGCTAAGGGGAGTCAGGACCAAGAGGCTGATGAATCTCAGGCCGGTCAGCAGAATAAGCTGTTGGGAGTCCTTTTCATGTACCTTGGGTTGAAACATCCCGGAGGGCCGCACTAATCTTGGCGAGAGATCGGTGCTGAAGGTAAATATTGTGGTCTTTCCCGCTCCTGGGCGGTGCTCCAAGCTCAAAAAGCTGTACTAACCCCACATGGTATTTCTTGGGTCGGTCATTCTCAAAGCTAAGAGCGAGGGAAACCGCTTGATAAGTTCGGTTAGAATAGGCGAGTCATCACACGATGTGGTAAAGCGGTTTTTGCTACCGTGATGAAAATGGGGTCGTGAGTCGTTTATTTCATTTAGGAATACCGTTTTTGCTCCCAAGCATATAGGTCTGAAAATGGGGTCGTGAGTCGTTTATTTCATTTAGGAATACCGCTTTTTGCTCCCAAGCATATAATAGATGGGAGTGACATTCTCTTCCGCGTCAATCTCCAAAGGTCATGCCTTCCAAGGCATTCCTTGGCACCAACATCACTTCAAGATTGTTACCCTGTCTACGGTGTTGCTCACTCGATCTAATTCGGACAGATGTTTCAACCATACTCCATCCCGCGTAGTGTCGTGAGACGGGTTGACGAGCGGTCTGCAGGCTTTCCAGATGACCTCCCTTTTCCCTCCCGTCTCTTATCGTGGGCAACAGGACAGATTTTCTGGGCTCGCGGCAGAGTGTCAGAAATCCTCACATAGATTTTTTGGCATGAATTGGGAGGGACGCAGCTAGTATCCACGAGTTTGGGAACTGGGGTCTGCCCTCCAGCAGATTTTCGTTTATGGGAGCAGGGGGTTGCGAGGAGACAGGGTGGGAAACCGGCTGAAGTCACGATCTGCTGTCCATAGCTCTTGAATGCCGTGGTGTCGGCAAAGCGACGCCACTCGCGCATCATGGACGAGAGCACCTTGAATTTTGCCCTCTAGCACCGCTTGCCGTAACACCGGCCAATAGCCGTTCGTTTCCGATAGCAGGATGACCCGTGGGGATTCTAACCATGCTTCAACTTGTTCGCAGGCGACAGACAAGGGGGTGGGAGGTTTGAATATACGCGGGTGCGTCACGATTGCCAGAAACTCATGGAGACATGGCCAAGGAATAGCCCAAGGCGTGGCTCCTTCGGCGAGGCTTGTCAGATGGTGGTAGGCTGCATCATGCCATGGAGAATCTTCCCGGTGGGCATACACCAAAATATTCGTGTCAACCGCAATCACCCGCCACGACCTTCATACGCACGTTCTCGGATGGTTTCCCAAGAGGCTCCTTCCATATCTGGCTGAAGGCCTTCTCCTTTAAAGGTTGCCTTTCGCAGGCGAAATTTTTCCGAACGTTGATGTTCGCCGATGACACGCCGCAATCCTTCTTCAATCAACGCCTTCACGGTCGTTTGGTGATTGGCAGCCAGCTTTTTGGCTTCTTCCAACAGGGATTGAGGTAGGTCTACGGTTGTCTTCATGCATACAGATGTATCATTGAATATGGGTATATGTCAAAGGCAATTTGATTAAATAATCCGCTGTGAAAGGAAAGTAGAGTCAGTTCGGATGGGCCTAGTGGTCAGAATCTGTTAGTTTCTGAAAAAGGGGTCGCGAGTCATTTTGGTCTTTTGATATATCCTTTCTTTAGCAATTTCTGATGATCTTTTATGGGGAATATGGGTGTTAGATACTTTTTAGTCACAGAACTTCTTTTATCCTGGCCTCAAGACTCTCTGACCAAAACTACGAGATGCACAGCTGTCAAAGTTTCAACCGGAAGAAAAGGAGTGGTGGGAAACCCTGCAATTGAAGTGAAAACTACCTTGTCGGCTTTGTCGGTTTTTTGGGGGTCGGCCCTGGTTGAATTTCAACCCGAATGGAGTGGGTTCCTGGAGGAAGACCTTCGGATAGGATAACACCGATGATGAGTTCTCCCTGCATGCTTTCTATGACTGGACCCAGGCGTCCCCGGATTTCAGCAGTTCGTTTTTCGCCGGCTTTCAATTCCCCGATGGGCACAGGCATGGGAGCCACGCGTTTAAAGGCCTCGACTAACACCGGAGTGCCGCGTAGCTCCACGTAGGCGGAGGGAAGGGTGGATCCACTGACATTGGTGGTTTCAATCAACAGGACCAGCGCTTCCCCACCTTCCAACACTAAATTGCGATTGGCATCAATTAATTTGGTTCTAAATTGAACCGATGGGCCCGTTTCTACTTGAACGGGTTGGGGTGGCGGCGGTGTGGCAATCGGCATGTTCCCCGCAGGGGCTGGCATCGATTGGGATGGAGATCCGGATTGCACGGATTGGTTGAGCCGGGGAAGCACGCCGATCATATCCTTGGCCAGAGACTCCGCGGCATTTTCCACGGTTCCATCAAATTGTGCCGTTGCGCAGGAAGAAGATTGGCCGGATAATTCCGGCGTCCACAGGTTGACTTTTTGATGATACATGAGCGGTGATTTGGCCAGGGCCAGGCCTTGAGGATTTTCAAACACCGCCTCCATTTGCATATCCACAAAGGCTTGAAATCGATCCTCTTCGCCGGAACGGGTCACGGGGTCGAAAGCGAATTGGTTCAACGTAAGCACGATGCGATACCCGTCCGGCGGTGCCCCTGTTGCCTGTCCGACTGGAGGCTCTGCCTGGACGGTTTGAAACCGTTTCATTCCCACTTTCATAAATGTTTTCGCAATCAGGTCGCCGACCGGCACGGAATAGGGCAGTCCACAGGCGTTGACTGTGTGCGTGCTTTGAAGAAGACTATCTGAAAACGCGTAGGTAATGTTCAGGGGTAGGCGGGGTTCCGACTCGGACTCAAACCCTAGACGTGGAATGGAAATCTTCTCGCAGGCTGAGAGAAAAAGGAGGAAAACCGACAGCAAAAATATTGGAAAAGAGGAATAAGGATTCGAACACACAGCGCTACCCTACCCTAAGGCCATTTAGGATAGCAATATCACCATACGGTTTCCGGAGGGAGACGGGAGGGAGGTACAGAAAGGGACCCTCTCGCCCTTTTTTCAGGATGACGGTGAGCAGGAAAAAACGCTGTTTGGAGCATTGCTCCATTGGTTTTCTGTCCCTTGACCTGTCTGGAGTCACGGGAGGACAATTTATCATCTTTCTCTTCCACTCTCACCAATGGAGGCTTCACGATGTGGCGTCACCTTTCTCTCATCACTCTTCTCCTTTTTCCCCTGCATTTTGCCGGTTGTTCGTTTGATAATACCCCCAAACGGTTGATGGCGTATCTCTCCCCTCCAACACCTCAAGCGCAGATTGGTTCCACGACTGCCATTCCGGTTAATCAGGTAACGGGGGCATTGGTTGTACTCAATGACACGGGGTTTGAAAAATCAGCCCCGGAGCTCCGAAAGGGAACCCTGATAAATTTGGGCGAGCATCTAAAATCAGAACTTGAAAAACAGCTTCCGATTCAATTGTCTTCGGTCGTGTACCCTGAGGACATGTCTCCCAAAGGATCTTCTGAGGTATTTATCAAGTTGGCAAAGGAGGAAGGTGTGCCCTATCTTCTCGTAGCGGTCTTGTCCAGTTCTGAGCGGGAGGTATTTGATCGGTTTCCGCTGGGCGGCTATCAGGAGCCGACGGGCATGCGGGGTGGCGGACTGCCCGGATACCGTGTGGAAAATTATGCGCGGCTGGAATTAGCCTTGTTGGATGCCCAGACAGGTCAACCGGTGGTCGCCACGGATGGTCAGGCGTGGGCCACGCTTGAACGGTTGGTTGTTCCGATTGAATCAAATATATATCCCGTTGTCCGGAGGCCTCAGACCCAACCACCCATTTATCCCAATTCAGAGGGTGAGGCGTTTGAGACTCTTCGGTGGGTTTCCGGACAGGATGCCATTGCCCAAGCGGTAATGCACTTAGAAACATTATGGAGAATGAATCGGGCGACTTAATCTGGTGACTCTTTCAAAAATATTCTTCACGTGTCTTTTGGGGTTTATTCTGGCGGGGTGTGGAGAAGGACCCACTCCCCGTTTGATCGATCTTGTCGGAAAAGAGGCCTTTGAATACAAGAACCCTCATTCGGAGAATGGCCTGTGGATTGGGGTGCCCAAAATTGGGCTGATGGTGCATTCAGATGCTACGGCTCAGAATGCCGCGCCGGCGATACTGTCCAAGTATCTTGAGATGCTTACTCGACGAACTGAAGAATTTCTCAGGCAGCGGTGTTCTCTTCAGGAGGTTGTGACGGTTTCACCGTTATCCGGGCTAGTGCCTTTTTCCCAAGATCTAAAAGTCCAAGTCCAACGCTTACCACTTCCATATCTGATCGTGGTCGTATTCTCCAGCCGTGAAAAGGTGGGTCCTGAAAAAATCGGGGAAGCCACGATGATGACTCAAATGGGCGGAACGGTTATGGAAAATTTCGCGATGGCGGAAGTTGGCATTCTTCGTGTATCGGATTTCAAAATGGTCTATTGGGCACCGGGGTGGGGAACCGAAAGTGTGGAACAATTGGACGTGCCGATTGGGACAAACCGGCCTTCACCGGCAGATGCACGGGATATTGTGAGAGCTAGGGCCGGTCAACACGCTCTGGACCGGGGACTGGAGCGTTTAGGGTCGGTTTGTCAAAGTGGACGTCAGGACGGTTGAGTTCTACCGGTAGTTTTCGAATTGAAGGTCGAGTCCAAAGTCCTGCTCTTTGAGATGCTTCATGACGGCCTGCAGTTCGTCTTTGCTTTTGCTTTGCACCCTGACTTGTTCCCCTTGAATTTGCCCCTGGGCTTTGAATTTGGCCTCTTTAATCGATTTCGTGATAGCTTTGGCTTTATCGTCGGGAAGCCCGCTTTGAATGGTGATGGTTTGGCGGACGGTTCCGCCTAACGCTTCTTCCACTTTCCCGTACGTCAGGCCCTTCAACGACACATTGCGCTTGACGCATTTGGCCTTGAGGATATCCAGGACGGCGTTGAGTTTGTAGTCGTCATCCGAGATCACCACCAATTGCTTGTCTTTCTCTTTTAACGTCAATTCGGTTTTTGATCCTTTGAAATCAAACCGTTGCCCCACTTCTTTCAACGTTTGATCCACGACGTTTTTCATTTCCTGCATGTCGATCCGAGAGACTACGTCGAAGGAATAATTGTCTGCCATAGGCCTCCTTATTCTGTGTTGTTGCAGGTGGCGGAATTAACAGCACGGCCCTGCGGGAAGTTGAATGCCTTCGCCTTCAAAGACTTCGGTGCTGTTCAAGGGCTGTTTGTGCACGAGATAGCCATACCACTTTCTGGCGCTGTCCACCAGGACGATGAGTGCCAGCACGGCCACCAGTCCCACGAGTGCCGCATTGATGGTCATGGTCAGGGTTTGTGCATCGTCGCCCGAGACGGCACGACTGATAAATAAGACAAAGAGTTCATAGCATCCGGCCAGGGTGATGATTCCAACAAATACCATGGGGATGATTGTCACCCACAGGTAGGAAGTTTTGTTCATTTTAATGAGCACGGTTGTGGCAATACAGAGCGCGAGCATGCCGAGTAATTGGTTAGCCGCTCCAAACATGGGCCAGATAGTTGAAATGGTTCCTGTGCCAATAAGATATCCCCACGCCCCAACCACGAACAAGCTGGCGCCTAACACTCCAGGCCACCAGTTGATCTGTTTGAGCGGTGAGTAGGCTCGTCCGGCTAATTCCTGCACCAGATAGCGGGCGACTCGTGTGCCTGCGTCAATTGTGGTCAAAATGAAGAGGGCTTCGAACAGAAGGGCGAATTGGTACCAGTAGGCCATGAGACCGGACATACCCGGCAAGCCTGAAAAAATCGAGGCCATGCCGACTGCTAATGACACGGCACCTCCGGGACGGCCTGACACATCCACTTCCACCAGGCGGGAGAGATCCTCAATGTGTAAGGTTGGAAACCCCATGGTCTGCAATGTTTCAGCCGGTAGTCTGGTGTTGATCGCGAGATAATCACCGGGAACGAGGAGGCATGCGGCGATGAGGGCAATCACGCCCACAAAGCTTTCCAACAGCATGGCGCCGTAGCCCACAATGGCTTGAGATTCCTGACTGATCAACTTGGGCGTGGTTCCTGATGCGACGAGTGAGTGAAAGCCGGAAATGGCTCCGCAGGCAATGGTGATGAAGAGAAACGGGAACAGTGTTCCCGGAATGATCGGGCCGTTTCCAGCTACGAAGATGGTGGTGCGAGGCATTTCAATGGTTGGCGCGAGCACGATGACGCCGATGGCCAGGAGCGCCACCACGCCTAATTTCATAAAAGTCGAGAGATAATCGCGAGGGACTAATAATATCCAGACGGGAAGAACTGACGCCAGAAACCCATAGGCTGCGAGGCTCCAGGTAAGCGTGGTGCGATCCCACAAAAACCATTCCGCCCAATCTGATTGAGCCACGGTCCGTCCAAAGATAATAGCCATCACCAATAGTCCTAACCCGATGAGAGTCATTTCACCGACTTGTCCCTGGCGGAATCTTTGAAGGTACAACCCCATGAGCAAGGCGATGGGAATGGTCATAACGATGGTAAACGTGCCCCAGGCATTTTGATAGAGCGCGTTCACGACGGCCAGCCCTAACCCGGCTAGAGCGACGACCACGATGAACAGCACTGCAATTGCGGTGGCCAGGCCGGTGATGGGGCCCAATTCGGCATGGGCGATTTCGGGAAGCGACCTGCCGTTCCGTCGCATGGAGGCCACAAGGATAATGAAATCCTGGACGGCGCCTGCCAGGACCGCTCCGATCACAATCCATAAAAACCCCGGAAGAAAGCCAAATTGCGCCGCCAGCACTGGGCCGAGCAGTGGCCCCGCGCCGGCAATGGCCGCAAAATGATGGCCGAAGAGGATGTATTTGTTGGCAGGATAAAAATTGGTGCCGTCTTCCAGTCGGTGGGCGGGGGTGCGACGGCGGTCATCCAGGTTCATGACTCGCTGAGCTAAAAACCGTCCATAGAACCGGTAGGCCAATACATAGAAGCATGCCGCCGCGACAACCAGCCACAGCCCGTTCACTTTTTCCTGAGGATGAAGAACGCCGACGACATGGCCGAATGCCACTGCACAGAACCCGGCGAGTCCCAACCAACCTATCTTTTTCCCCAGTGACATGCGTTCCATCCTAGCAATGGGGACAAAGGGTGTAAACGGGCGGTGTTTAAATAAAAATGGTCAGTCCGACCTATGGTTAGGTCGGAGTGTTTTCGTTGAACACAAACGGCGGTTTGTCCGCTTTTTCTCGCAGGGTATTGACGGCTTTGAGGATATGGGGTTGACGGATGAGTTTTTGTTCAAGGCGGTCCTTGCCGGGAAAATCCAGAAACAAGATACCCAGTAACATGGTTAGGAGCCCTTGGCCGGGTAAGACCAGCATGGCGATTCCTGCTACAAGGAAAATGAGCCCCAGGCCATTTTTCACCATCAGCCCAATAGTGCGAATTACCGGGTGGTGATTGGCAAACCATTTGCGGTGGCCATGATTCTGAAAATAATCCTGCGGCAGGCGAATGAGAATCGCGGGGATGGCGATAAGGGTTCCCACGAAGGCGAGGAGGGAAAAGGTGATCATGCTGATCCAGACTTCCCTGGGCACCAACGACTCGGCGAATTGGATCACGTGATCAATCATGGACGGAAAACGGACGCATGGAGTGAAAAGTAAGCCATTGGTCTCGCGAGGCGATATTCGGTTGTACTCTTAAAAATGTTCACTTTATAATCCCCAATTATTTTAGTGTCATGGCTTTTGGTCATTTGTGTTTCTGAAAACGACGAGTGAAAAATGATGGCCCAGTATTGGTTGTTCAAATCGGAACCGACCACTTTTTCCATTGATGATTTAGCCAAATCTCCTCGTCAGACCACATGTTGGGAAGGCGTTCGTAATTACCAGGCTCGAAATTTTCTCAAATCAATGAAGGTCGGAGATTTGGGGTTTTTTTATCATAGCAATGCGGACCCTCCGGCTATTGTGGGAATCATTCAAGTGGTGAAGGCTGCCTACCCGGATTCTTTTGCCTTCGATTCGACAAGTCGATATTTCGATCCTCGCAGTGCTCCAGACTCGCCCCGTTGGTTTCTTGTGGATGTTCGATTGGTGAAAAAGTTTCCACAGGCGCTGCCGTTAGAACAGTTGCGAGCCATCAAGGGATTGGAAAAGATGGAACTCCTTCGTAAAGGTTCACGGCTCTCGATTCAACCGGTTCGTCCGGAAGAATGGCAACGGGTGTTAAGGTTAGTGCCGGACGGAAACAGCTCTCAGTCAACCCCAAGATAGCTTTTCAGGATTTTTCTCCAGGGTTATCGTTCATTCGCCTTTCCCTTTTGGGGTGGGTCATGGGGAATCATTGGTTTTGGGGAATACCTGTAAAAAAGGATGAATCGTGACTTCCTGGAAAATGCCATGAATGGTATAGGGGTCGTCTTTTGCAAACGCCTGGACTTCCTCAAGTGATTCGGCTTCGACGACGATTAGACTCCCTGTATTATCGGTCAAGGGGCCGGCGAGGATTATTTTGCCTTGTTGGGCCCATGCTTCCAGCCGTTGAAGATGGGCTGGTCGATACAGCGGGCGTTTTTGTGCCCCCTCGGGTCCATCTTTTCCTAGAATCACGAATTTCATCATTCCTCCTCCCTCTTTCGCGAGAGCATGGCAGGCCGCATTGATCGTACCAGAGCCATGCGGGTATTCATGGTGCGAGAAAGCATCGTGTATCCATTCACGTGAGAAGAAATGATCGTCGGGGGTGGGATTTAGCAGAATAAAGACATGCGGGGTAGGTCTGGGGTTATATCTCAGCGTCTTCTATCGGTTGCCTGTTGGCATATCCGCTATCGATATCATGCCACCAGCGAACCTGGTCTTCTCCCGATTTCCAACATAAAAACACCAGGCGGTCATTCAGTAGATAGGGGAAGTCACATAAGCCTATTTCCACATCTTTAATGACTACTCCGAGTTCTTGAATGGCATGCAAGCTGCCGTTGATGTCTTGCAGCCCTTTGATGTATTGGACGCCAACAACGGTACCTCCTCCAACTGAAGCTTGCGCACTGGCTTTTTTGACTTCTTCGCGAGTGTCAACCAGTATTTTGCGCCCTTCTTTGATATTGGACCATAATTGCTCCAACTCAGGGATTAACCCGTTAGCTTCCGAGAGGGTGAAAATCTTCTCACTAGAGAAGGGAAAGCCTGATTCAGACATAAAAGGGAATCCTTCTTGATTGACTTCCAATTAACTCATTGTTGGTTTACCATAACAGGGAGAAGGGTGCCAACCTCAGAGGAAGGGGATTTTCCCATATTACATCAGGGAAAGGGTTGAGTTTCATATCGCATCTTCCGAAAAGATGCCTATTGACAAGTTGTTCAATAGTGAGATAAATAATTAGTGAGACCTGCCCAATAAATAGCAAAAGTCGTATCTGCCTAATTACTTCTCGGACTTCAATCGTTAATTCAAATCGTAGATAGGACAACACGACTGCTTTTGACAAGTGTGGTTCCTCGGTTTCTCTAAACATTCTTCCTAACACACAACAGCGGTCTACTTTTTTTATTTTTAATGGGTCTGGAGTGGTTCCTTTACAGGGGACCGCCAAAATGTGCAGCGTAAAACCAGATGAGAAAGTTCGTTTCCTTTCCACCCCTCACAACAGGCTGAGCCCACGAGACAACCCTTCCGGCCAATGAATGGAGTCAAACTAATGTATCTTGCCGAATTGAAGCAAAAGTCCATTGGAGAATTAAATGAAATTGCGCGTGACTTGAAGATTGACGGCGCGCCTAACTTGCGAAAGCAGGAACTGATTTTTTCCATTCTTCAAGGGCAGAGCGACAAGAACGGAGTTATTTTTGGAGAAGGCGTCCTCGAGACCCTGTCCGATGGATTTGGGTTTCTCCGGGCCCCGGATTCCAATTACCTGCCCGGCCCAGATGACATTTATATCTCCCCGTCACAAATTCGACGATTTAATTTGAGAACGGGTGATATCGTCTCAGGACAGATTCGTCCGCCCAAAGACGGGGAGCGGTACTTTGCGCTCTTGAAAGTGGAAAAAATTAATTACGATGAGCCGGAGGTGCAACGAGATAAAATCCTGTTCGATAATCTCACTCCGCTGTATCCGGAAGAGCGGATCAACCTGGAATTTGATCCTGAAGAGTATTGCACCAGAGTGATGGAACTCACTACTCCTATCGGCAAAGGCCAACGGGGATTGATCGTGGCGGCACCACGGACGGGAAAAACCATGCTCTTGCAGGCTGTGGCCCGGGCTATTATTGCGAATCATCCGGAAATTGTCTTAATTGTCCTCCTGATCGATGAACGGCCCGAGGAAGTCACCGATTGGCAGCGGCAGGTCAAAGCTGCTGAAGTGATTAGTTCCACATTTGATGAGCCACCTCAACGCCATGCTCAAGTCGCAGAGATTGTGATGGAAAAGGCCAAACGGTTGGTCGAACATAAACGGGATGTGGTGATTTTGCTTGATAGTATTACCCGATTAGCGCGTGCCTATAATACGATTTCCCCACCCAGCGGGAAGGTGTTATCCGGTGGGCTGGATTCCAATGCGCTGCAACGGCCCAAACGGTTTTTTGGAGCAGCCAGAAATATCGAATTTGGCGGAAGTCTGACGATTTTGGCCACCGCATTGGTTGATACCGGAAGCCGGATGGACGATGTGATTTTTGAAGAATTTAAGGGAACCGGAAATATGGAAGTCCATTTGGATCGTCGGTTAGCGGACAAGCGGCTTTTCCCGGCCATAGATATCAGCCAATCCGGCACCAGAAAGGAAGAGTTGCTGGTTGACCGTGACCGCCTCAATAAAATGTGGATCCTTCGAAAGGTGTTAAGCCCTCTCGGGACCATGGAAGCGATGGAATTTCTCATGGACAAAATCGGGGGAACTAAGAATAATAATGAGTTCTTGCAATCCATGAATCGATAATTCAAAATAGATGTCTTTCTGTTGAGGATTTTTTGAGGTCAAGATTTCGAATAGAGTGCTTGCGTTGAAGGAGGTTTTATGAAAAAGGGTATTCATCCGGCTTATGAATTTGCCAATGTGAGTTGTGCCTGCGGTATGACCTATCAAACCCGGACGACCGTGGGAGATTTGAAGGTCGATATCTGTTCCAGTTGCCATCCTTTCTTTACGGGCACCCAAAAAATTGTGGATGCCGAAGGACGGGTGGAACGGTTTAACAAAAAATACGCAAAAAAGACCAAAGCCAAAGCGTAAAGACCTTTTCCTTCTCTTCATTGTCCCGCCCGTTGATCCTCCCAAGCAGATACGTCTGTGCAGGGTGTCAAAGGAGTCCTGCCCTTTGCTTTCTCGGACTCTGTTTGATGGCACAGAGATTCTCACCAAATCCTTGCACTTGAATGAGGGACAACTGAACCAATTTTTAATCCCATCATGACAGAGATTGCCAATGAAGATAGAAACAAATGGGTATCCCGGAAGAATAAAATTTCGAGTTGGTCAATTTCCTGTTAAAATAATTTTATGCCACCTGTCAGTAAAGCAGAACTAAAAGAGGGCGGGTTATTCAGCAAATGGGAGGCCATTGCGAATAAATACGATACGCTCAACGATCAGTTGTCGGATCCTGCTGTTCTTTCTCAGCCCACCCTTCTGGTGGCTCTCAATAAAGAACGAGCGGAGCTGGAACCTATTGCGCAGTTGTTTGATGGCTACCGGCGGGTTGTGGAAGAGATTTCCCAAGCCCGGCTGATGGCGGAAGATCCGCAATTAGATGCTGATATGCGGCGGTTGGCGGGGGAAGAATTGCAGAGCCTGGACAGTCAACGAGAGGCCATGGAGGCGCAGGTCATTGAATTACTCTGCCCGGCGGATGAAGGGGATAATAAAAACTCGTTCATTGAAATCCGAGCAGGGACAGGGGGAAGTGAGGCTGCGCTTTTTGCGGGAGACCTTCTTCGCATGTACACAAAGTTCGCAGAGGCCAAGGGGCTCCGTGCCGAACTTGTTGAATTGCATGAAACGGGGCTTGGTGGGATCAAAGAGGCTGTCTTACTGGTTGAAGGCAAGGGGGCCTTTGGATTTTTTAAATATGAAAGCGGGGTGCATCGAGTGCAGCGGGTTCCAACTACGGAGGCCAACGGACGGATTCATACTTCGACAGCCACTGTGGCTGTCATGCCCGAAGTTGAAGACGTTGAGGTGCACATTGATCCGAAGGACCTGCGGATTGATACCTATTGTTCATCAGGGGCTGGCGGGCAGAGTGTGAATACCACCTATTCCGCGATCCGGATCACTCATCTTCCGACGGGAGTGGTGGTGACCTGCCAGGACGAGCGGTCCCAGCTCAAAAATCGGACCAAAGCTATGAGAACGCTTCGGACTCGTATTGCCGATGCCGAGCGCGAAAAACAAGAAGCTTCGATTGCTCAACAACGCCGTTCCCAAGTCGGTACCGGGGAACGGAGTGAGAAAATCCGCACCTATAACTTCCCACAAAATCGCGTGACCGATCATCGCATTGGGCTGACTTTGCATAAATTGGATCGGGTAATGGAAGGCGACCTTGAAGGATTAATCGCCGCCCTTAAAGCCCAATAGTGGTTTCTCTGTAAAAAGCCCACTTTCGTGTAAACCACATGTTCAATGCGTGTTCTGTTTTGGAGGCTGTGATGCCCCCCTTCACTTCCTATTCGCAGTTATATCGGGGTGCGGTGGAAATGCTGACTCACGCCGGCATTTCCAATCCCCGGCATGAAGCGCTGTGGATTTTGGAGTATGCCCTGGGAGTCACACGGCTGGAGCTTCACACGAATCCGGATGCTCCCCTTGATGCTGAAAAATGTCGGCGGGCTGTCTCCTTGTTTCACCGTCGTGCGTTACGGGAACCCATTCAATATGTTTTAGGGACGCAAGAGTTTTTCGGCTTGGATTTCATCGTGCGCCCAGAGGTGCTCATCCCCAGGCCGGAAACGGAATTACTGGTGGAGGAGACGATCACCCTCCTGCGTTCTGAAACACGGCCGGTGATTCTGGATGTCGGCACCGGGTCCGGATGTCTGGCGATCAGCCTGGCGGTCCATCTTCCCCGAGCGATGATTATCGCATCAGACAGGTCGGTGGCGGCTCTTCACATTGCCCGGTTGAATGCCATGCGCCTTGGGGTTTCTCAACGAATTTTGTGGGTGGCCGGTGACCTTCTCGCCCACTTGTTATCCGGAAATTTAGCAGGTAAAGTGACGGCCATTATCGCTAACCTGCCGTATATCTCCCATGAGGAATGGGACCACCTTTCTCCAGATGTCAAAGACTTTGAGCCACGGCTGGCGTTGGATGGAGGGCCGGACGGGTTAGATCTGTACCGGCGGTTGTTGAGGGAGGCGCCCGGTCTTCTCTCTTCAGAGGGATGTATGGTCATGGAAGTGGGAATCGGTCAGGCTGACCTTCTGTGCCGGGAACCGTCTGTGACACATGCGTTCAAGATTTTGAAGGTCAGGCCTGATTTACAAGGTATTCCAAGAGTGGTGTGCGTGCAACGGCATCTAGCGTAAACACGGAATATTCACGTGGACCAGATTCGAATCACGGGAGGAGTTGCCCTCAGGGGATCGGTTGAAATCGGCGGGGCCAAGAATGCGGCCTTGCCCATTTTGGCGGCTGCGTTGTTAGGGGGTGGCGAATGCGTGATTGACCATGTTCCCCAAGTACGGGATGTGGTGACTATGCGCAAATTACTGGCCTTGTTGGGAGTCAAGGTTCAGGAGGAAGGCGCCAGGGTCAGGCTGGATGCGGCTCAGGTGCAATCAATTGAAGCGCCTTATGATTTAGTCAAAACGATGCGAGCCTCTATTTTGTCCTTAGGTCCTTTACTCACTCGACTGGGAGAAGCCAAAGTGTCCCTGCCTGGTGGATGTGCAATTGGCACCAGGCCGGTGAATCTCCATCTCAAAGGATTGGAGCTGATGGGTGCTGAAATTCAAGTAGAGCATGGCTATATACACGCGAAAGCCGCTCGACTCAAGGGAGCAAGAATTGACTTGGATTTCCCGACCGTCACGGGAACGGAAAACCTGATCATGGCTGCCTGCCTGGCGGAAGGAACCACGAGTTTGCATAATGTGGCACGGGAACCGGAAATCACGGATCTCTGTGCTTTCTTAACGAAGCGGGGAGCCAAAATCATTGGGGTCGGAACAGACACGATTACGATTGAAGGGGTGAAAGAACTTCATGGGGCAGGTCATTGGGTTATCCCTGACCGGGTCGAAGCCGGTACCTATCTGATGGCCGGAGCAATCACCGGTGGGGATGTGATGGTGAAAGGGTGTGTGACCGACCATTTAGGCAGCGTGTTGAAAAAAGTGCAAGAAATGGGTGTTGAGTTGACGGAAAGCTCTGATGGTGTGCGAATCCGCCGGTCCGGGCCTCTGAAGGCCGTTGAGGTGAAAACCTTACCCTATCCAGGTTTTCCGACCGATCTGCAAGCCCAGATGATGGCCCTGATGTCGGTGGCACAGGGAACCAGCGTGATTTCTGAAACTATTTTTGAAGGACGGTTTCTTCATGTCCCCGAACTTCACCGGATGGGAGCCTCGATTGAGGTTGAGGGGCCGCATGCGGTGGTCAAAGGTGTGCCTTTGTTGACCGGTGCGCCGGTTATGGCTTCGGATTTACGTGCCAGTGCCGGCCTGGTTTTGGCCGGTTTAGCGGCTGACGGGGAAACGACCCTCTCCAGGGTGTATCATTTAGACCGTGGCTATGAACGGCTGGAAGAAAAATTTCAGGCGCTTGGTGCGAAGATTGAGCGGGTTCGCGAGGTCGCATGAGCGAAGTTCTTACGATTGCTCTTTCCAAGGGGAAGCTTCTCGATCCCACTCTTGAGTTGTTCAGAGAGGCAGGGTATAGCGGGTATCATGTGCAAGAGCACGACCGTCGATTGATCTTGGAATATCCTGAGCATGGCCATCGGGTTCTGATTGTTCGACCAAGTGATGTGCCCACGTATGTCGAATATGGGGCTGCGGATTTAGGTGTGGTGGGCAAGGATGTTCTTTTGGAGCAAAGTCCGGATGTGTATGAACCGATTGACCTGCATTTGGGGGTCTGTAAGCTGGTGGTCGCAAGACCCAAAGGGCAACAGCCCATGCAGCGCCTGTCTTCTAAGCTGCGGGTGGCCACCAAGTATCCGGCTATCACCGAACGGTTTTTTAACCAACAAGGATTACCGGTGGAATTGATTAAGCTCTACGGGTCGATTGAATTGGCTCCATTGGTCGGCTTGGCCGATCGGATTGTCGATCTGGTGGAAACTGGGAAAACACTGAAAGCCAATAATCTTGTCGAGGATGAGGTGATCGCCTGGTCATCCGCGCGATTGATTGTGAACCGGGCCAGCTTGAAGATGAAGCATGCGGTGATTACCGAACTGATTGCTCGAGTCAAAAAATGTCTCCCCCGTTCTCGCCCCAAAGGGGTTTTTGCATGAAAATCCTCTCCAGCAAGGACCTGGGATTTTCGCGGGCTGTGGAACAGGTCTGTCATCGGGCTGCCCAACAAAACACCAAAGTTGAAAAAGCGGTCCGGACGATCTTGGATGCGGTCCGACGAGAGGGAGATCAGGCGCTTCAGCGGTTGACCTGGCGATTTGATGGTGTTCGGATCAGTTCTGATCGCCTGCGTGTGACGTTGAAGGAAATCCAAGGGGCGTATGCCGGTCTTCCGTCCGCTGATATCAAAGCGCTGAAATATGCGGCCAACCGTATTCGTACCTTTCATCGTCGGCAACGAAGAAAGTCCTGGGTCTATCGCAAGCAGGGGGTTCAGTTAGGCCAACTGATCACACCGTTGGATGCGGTGGGCGTGTATGTTCCCGGCGGGAAAGCCTTGTATCCTTCATCGGTGCTCATGAATGCGATCCCCGCAAAAGTGGCTGGCGTGAAGCGAGTGGTCATGTGTACACCCACTCCGACCGGTACCATCCATCCTGCGCTGTTGGTTGCCGCTGATTTAGCCGGAGTGGATGAAATTTACCGGGTGGGTGGGGCTCAAGCGATCGGGGCGTTCGCCTTTGGCACATCTACGATTCAGCCCGTGGATAAAATTGTGGGTCCCGGAAATTTGTATGTGGCCACGGCGAAACGTCTGGTCTATGGCCAGGTCGATATTGATATGATTGCGGGTCCGAGTGAGTTACTCGTCATTGCCGATTCCGCCAGTAATCCGCGTCATGTGGCGGCTGATCTTTTGTGTGAAGCGGAACATGATGAGGAAGCCCGGGTCTATCTGGTGACGACCTCTCTAACTCTTGCCAGGCGGGTTGTGACGGAACTGACACGCCAACTTGCACAATTGGGGAGACAGATGATTGCTTCGCGGTCGATTGGAACTCATGCGATGGCTTTTGTCGTGCGAACATTAGACGAGGCCTTTGAATTGTCCAACCGTATTGCGCCCGAGCATTTATCATTGAATGTGAACCGGGCGGGAGACTATCTGCCTCGTATTCGTCACGCGGGCGCCATCTTTGTGGGGCGATATACACCTCCCGCAGTGGCGGACTATGTGGCGGGGCCCAACCATGTCCTGCCGACTGGTGGTAGTGCCAGATTTTTTTCGTGTTTGGGGGTGGATGAGTATATTAAAACCAGCAACGTGGTCGCCTATTCTCAAGCCGCGTTGCGCAAAGCCAAAGCGCCGGTGGTGCGTCTGGCCATGCTGGAAGGTCTGGATGCGCACGGGCGATCGATGGAGAGTCGATGGACATGAATCAACAACCTGTTCCCAGAACGGCTTCTCAAGAACGGAAAACCGCAGAAACGGCCATTCGAGTCCAATGGAGGCTCGATGGGTCCGGCAACAATCAGATTGCGACTTCGATCCCGTTTTTAGATCACATGTTGAATTTGTTCGGCAAACATGGATTTTTTGATCTGACGGTGGAAGCTAAAGGGGATATCGAAATAGATGACCATCACACGGTTGAGGACGTGGGAATTGTGATGGGGCAGGTGCTCACTAAAGCCCTTGGGACCAAAGAAGGCCTCACCCGATTCGGGTGGGCGGCAGTGCCGTTGGATGAAACGTTGGCCCAGGTGACCGTTGATCTCAGTGGCCGGCCGTACCTGGTATATAATGTGGCCCTGCCCACGCGGTATATTAAGTCGTTTGATTTGGGGCTGTTTGAAGATTTTTTCCAGGCCTTTGTGAGTCAGGGAGGGTTGAATCTCCATGTGAATGTGCCCTACGGGAGAAATCCTCATCATATCATGGAAGCGATTTTTAAAGCGTTTGCCAAAGCCTTAGAGCAGGCGGTCAGACGAGAAGATCGAATCAAGGGCGTTCTCTCAACCAAAGGATCT
>Ga0224510_10000650_pt1 | contig 25794 bp, 24 predicted proteins | sample SF_May12_sed_USG_FD_170161 | JGI IMG/M metagenome (GOLD analysis project Ga0224510, IMG submission 170161) | Sediment microbial communities from San Francisco Bay, California, United States - SF_May12_sed_USGS_4_1 | ecosystem: Environmental > Aquatic > Marine > Sediment | place: USA: California... | reverse complement strand
ATCGTGACGGAATTGGGGGAGTTGCAGAGTCGGGGGGCGTCTCGCCATATGCAATCACGACGTCGACAGGCGAGGTTCTACACTAAATGCCACCGGCAAGTGTCCCAAACTCATTGACACGTTCCGCTGGACCGTTACCGGTCGTACCTCAACTGGTTGAAAGAGAGTTTGCTATGTTCATGAATCGGTATTGTGAGGTTGGCTGGATGACACACAGGCTTATTCCCAACCTTCAGCTTCCAGGTGTGCCGTTGACCGATGCCTGGAAAGAGAAATGACGAGTCCTCGATGATTCATTTGAGGCGGTAGCGAATGCAATTACCGAAGAAGGTGGAAAGCCAATCGGTTCCGCAATTATTGAGCTAGTTAAGGCAAAGTTCCCTTTCAATGAGCATTCGGAATTTCCGGCTTAGATAGGTTTGGTTTCTGACCAATCGCTATAACGTCCCTCGAGTCTCAGCCTACCTTGTGTAGTTTGCGTTATCGGTCCACAATCGTATTCTGGAGTTTAGCTTTGGGTTTATCCTTCAAGGTGCTCAAGCTCACATCAATCTGAGCTATGGTCAGCGCATATGACGGCAGGCCACTCCTTCATTACGAGTGGGAGGTCAGTTCCTGACCCCCCGCTTTATTTCAGCGAAAGCCGGAGGGGGAAGATGAGTGGGAAATTTTAGAAGAAGTTAAGCGGTCGGATACGAATGGCACTTACTTAAGCTTCTTGGGATGGCCATATTTGCGGATGTCCTCTCTGGCGATCGTACGTGGTTTGGTGAGCAGGGGGTACGGTTTGGGGCGTCGCTTGATGGCCCGGGGTTCGAGGCGGTCGGGCCGGTTGCCGACCCGCTGTTGCGCGATGAGGACCAGCAGGCCATATCGTGTCTCGTCGCCGGTGCGGGTATCGCCCTGCTGCGCCCAGGCGATCCAGAGCTGGAGGGAGTGTTTGAAACTCAGCTGGCGTGGTTGCGAGTCGGTGCATAACGCCGCCTGAGCCATCATCAGCCGAATGAGATTGTAGGCCAGGAGATGGACCCAAATTTCCTTGAGGGCCATCGCGGGGGTCTGACAACTGAACCGCTCCATGCCCAAGGTGCTCTTGATGTGACGCAAATCCAGTTCGACATGCCATCGGCTTCGAAACAATGCTTTCAGGGCGGACTTGTGCGTATCCTTGGGGCATAGCAGTGTCGTCACCAGGGTCTTCTCGCCCGTGCGCAGTTCCCGTACCATCAGCGTACTGGGCGCCTGATCGTAGTCCGCCTGCGTCATCCAGTCAGGTTTGAGGGGTGGCTTCGGTAGCACGATCAGATGGTCGCGCGGGCCCAACCGCTGACCGCACCGAAAGTCGGTCCGACGCTGGCGGGCCCCGTACTGCTCAAAGACCGCATCAATGCCCAGCGTGCGCAATGTGCACAGCAGGAAGTACGTGGCGTAAAAGGCATCGCCGACCAGCAGATCCCCGCGTTCCAACGTCCCGAGTATCGAGCGCAGCAGGGTCTGTTCATCGCCGCCCTTCCCCTGATAGCGGCCAATTGCGGCATTGAGCACCGCCCCGCTCTCGAGGCACAGCAGGCCCACGATCCGGCACAGGGGGAATCCCAGCCCAGGCTTCTGACTCCGTGGTTGTGGATAGGCCGCCTGGTTGGCTGGTGTGTCCGGCATCACCACGGTCGTGCCATCGGCCAGCCGGACCGGACGCCCCCGCCAACGCCATCCCTCGGGAGCCTGTGTGGTAATCCGTCGCCCTGTCTGACGCACCAGTGTCGAGAGCATCTCCATCGGCAAGCGTTGTCGGGCACGACCATACGCGCCGGTATGCGTACTGCACGGCGGCAGACCTCTGGCCAAGCGTTTGACCGCCGTGTCGTTCACAGCTTTCTGGCACGAGCGATCCGCGCTGAGTGCCGGCGCCAGAAACATTGACAGGGTCTCGGCTGGCGGGAACACCCGTTCCCGATGCGGCGGCACCAGCGGCGCAACTTCGGTCAGCAACTCAGGCCGTGTCAGCAGGTTCAAGAACGTGTACGCATCGCTGTTATAGGCATGGCGACGAATCCGCTGTTGTTGTGCGCACAGGCTACGCTTCGGATGCATTCAGTGTCGCTCCTCGGGTGACAAATGGTGGGGGGATGCCCCACCGTATCACTCGAGGTAGCCGTTTTGTACGTCGGAGCCGCCACTGAGCTGTTAAGTAAGTGCCATTCGTATCCGACCCCGTTACTGTGGAGAGGAGCTACATCCTTTCAGACACAGACGGACTCCCATAGGGGTGATCGTGTGAGGAGGAGGAGGACGAGGAGGAGGAGTCAGTCGAGCTCGATGACCGCGCCGGCATTCACCAGGAACCTATCGGCAGACACTGGCAAATCTCGTGTTATCATGTTCCACCAAACTTTGTACGACGAGTTCAGCTACCCGCTTGGTCACCCCCATGATGCTGGTTGGGTTCACCGCTTTATCAGTTGAGATCATGATGAATTGCTCGACCCCACAACGGGCTGCCACCTGGTCGACAACGCGAGTCCCCCGCACATTGTTTTTCATCGCTTCACAGGGGGTGGCCTCCATCAACGGCACATGCTTGTGGGCCGCAGCGTGAAAGATGATGGCCGGCTTGAAGGTGTGCAAAACCCTCTCAACGCGAACATCATCTCCGACATCTCCCACAACCGGAAACACAGGTACGGCGCACGCACCATCAACCAGTTCGTTATGAATAGCGAACAAGTTATTTTCGTACCGCTCGAATAGGACCAAGAGGCTGGGGCTCAAACCTGACGATTTGCCTGCACAGCTCTGACCCGATTGAACCGCCGGCCCCTGTGACAATTATCGGTTTCCCCTTAATGAGCTGACGCAGCGGGGTGACATCCGGTCCAATGGGATTTCGCTCCTGGAGGTCCTCAAGTGCCAGATTCCGAATCCTCGTGAGCTCGACTTGCCCCTCAACGATATTTCTGAGACCCCCGATACGATGTGGATTCTCACTTTGTGAGGCTCGAACAGTTTCACGAGATCACGGATAAGCCTGGGATTGGCCGTTGGTATGGCGAGCAAGACCACATCAGGAGCGATATCCGTCATAATTCAGCACAGATCCTCGCGGCCCCCTATAACCGGCACGCCATGAATGCGGCGTCCTATTTTTCCTGACTCGTCGTGGATAAATCCAACCGGTTCGTATCTGATGGCTGAACTCTCTTTCAGCGACCTGGCGAGGCTGACACCCGCATGGCCGGCCCCGTAGACGACCACGCGCGTTTGGCGTCTGAAACCTCTCCCCACAAACATCGAGCCAATACCACACCGTCATGCAGCTCGCCTGCTGATGGTTGACGGCTCTGGAGTCTCATCAGTCGATCCACCGGCATCAGACCTCGATCCCTGTCGCTCCTCGGGGTTTTCCAAGGAGAGGAGGCGTATGCACGCAATCAGCATGATCACCCTGACTGTAAGTCCGATCAGGATTCCACAGTATGGCCATGACATAACTCACCAGCTCGCGTCAGACGACACAAGTCCTCTGTGAAATTGCCGGTACTGATGGCTCCCGTGGAATCGCATGAGAGGTCTGGGCCTCATCCGCCTCCCTTGCGGCAGGCAGACGGCATCAGACCGTCCATCGGCGAACGTGGCGCGGTACGAGGAAAGGGCCCGTCTGGTGAGGAACTAACACCCGGCAGGTCCGGCCCCTTGGAACTGTGCTCCACGGAGGACCATGATCACCACCTCCAAGACGAAGCGATCGAGAACTCATCTTAGTCACATACGCCTTGGAGAAGAAACAGGTCAAGGAGGAGAATTAAGCCTGGTTCGCGATAGACGTGATTGCCTCCAAGAAGTAGAATAGGATGTTTCTTTCCCTGAGTGATCACAGTCTATGATTAAGAAGGGTAGCCTCAACAAGAAAACGGTCTGATTAATGTGAGGAGCGGGCATGACCTGATGAACGATGAAAGGACCGCGCCCTGTGACAAGCCACTTCACGCTCGAGCCCACCGTAACTGACAGAGCATTCGGACCGTTCAGCTCGTTCTGCGTGACAAGTTCATGGTCGACGGTTCCCAACCCCCATTGATGGAGTCTATGAATGGAGTCAGAAGAACAGATCACCGTGACAGAGCTCCGGCTCAGCTATCGCTATATCAAGGACCATCCGTGGGTGGTGACCGCTGTCAATGGTTTCCTCTCCGCCTACTTCATGGAACAGCCGAGCTTTCGCGTGCAACGTCACTTCGATGAATTAGAATCCGGCATGCACCTCTGGATTTGCGAAGTACCCACGACGATGAAGATGACGACGCTCTTGCGAAGGCTGCAAGCAGATATCCCTCCCTGCCGATACAGCCACATCACAACAGAACCCAGCATCCCTCCACAATATGTGATTGATGCCCTGTGAGTCGCGCCGCAAGCCGGAGTCCGGTTCACTGCACCATTTATCAAAGCGCGTGGTGACAATTCACAGGTGAGGTATAATATCCTCTTATGAATCGCGTGCTGGTGCTCGGGGCCGGAAAAATCGGCTCGCTCATTGCCTGCCTCCTCAATCAATGCGGTCGGTATGAGGTCCATCTGGGCGATATGAGCCTGGATGCACCGACCCACCTCGTCGACAGCCTCAAGTTAGAACGAGTGACGCCGTGCCTGCTGGACGTGCGACATCCAGATGCAGTCAGTACCTACCTCTCCGCCCATCGGTTTGATGCCGTTCTCTCGAGTCTCCCCTATTTCTGTAACCCCACGGTCGCCGGCCTGGCCTTGACCCACCACTTGCATTATTTCGACCTCACGGAGGACGTGGAGGTCACCAACCAGATCAAAGTGTTGAGCGCAGGAGCCACCCATGCCTTTATGCCGCAATGTGGTTTGGCCCCGGGATTCATCAGTATCGTGGCTCACGAGCTCATGACGCATTTTGATACACTGGATACGGTCAAGATGCGCGTGGGCGCCTTGCCGGTGCATCCCAGCAACGCCCTCAAGTATTCGCTCACTTGGTCGACCGATGGACTGATCAACGAATACGGCAATGTCTGTTACGGCATTGAAGAAGGTGAAAAGGTCCCGCTCCAGCCCCTCGAAGGCTACGAAACGATCGAGCTGGACGGTCTCCTGTATGAAGCGTTCAATACTTCTGGAGGACTCGGCACGCTGGCCGATAGCTATGCCGGGAAAGTCCGCACGATGAACTACAAGACGCTCCGCTATCCCGGTCACTGCGACAAGATCCACCTCTTGATGAAAGACCTCAAGCTCAATGAAGACCGGGACACGTTGAAGCGTGTCCTTGAACGGGCCGTACCTCAGACCCTGCAAGATGTCGTCTTGATCTATGCCTCGGTCACCGGCACGAACAAGGATGGCTTCTTCGAGGAGAACTACGTGAAGAAGGTGTACCCGCAGTGCATCAAGGGCAAGCTCTGGTCAGCCATCCAAGTGACGACCGCGTCGAGTGTCTGTTGCGTCGTGGACCTTGTGTTGAACAATCCTCAGCAGTACCATGGATTCATCACTCAGGAATCCATTCTATTGAGAAACTTCTTGGACAATGAATTGGGAGGCTGCTTTCGATGAGCACGAGTCATTCCGCATTGAGAGACCTTGGCATCCAAGCCGTCAACTCAGGTGGAAGCACCGGCAATGGCTGGTGGTCTGGTCGTAATGATGGAACCCTGCTCCCTTCGATCAACCCCACGACCGGAGAGCAGATTGCCGGGGTCTACCCTTGCTCGGCAGAAGACTACCAACGCATCGTGAAAGAATCGGTTGAGGCTTTTCGCGCTTGGCGCATGGTGCCGGCTCCCAAGCGCGGAGAGATCGTGCGTCTGATCGGCCAAGCGCTTCGGGAGAAGAAAGATCAACTGGGGACCTTGGTGTCCCTTGAAGTCGGAAAGATCAAAGCCGAGGGTGACGGAGAAGTGCAAGAGATGATCGACATGGCCGATTTCGTCGTCGGCCAATCGCGCATGCTCTACGGCGCCACGATGCAGTCGGAACGGCCGGCGCACCGAATGAGTGAGCAGTGGCATCCGCTCGGTCCTGTGGGGGTCATTACGGCATTTAATTTTCCCGTAGCCGTCTGGGCCTGGAATGCATTTCTAGCCGCAATCGCGGGTGATACCGTCATCTGGAAACCATCCCCGAAGGCCCCACTCTGCGCCGTGGCCGTCCAACAGATTTGCAATCGCGTCATGCAGCAACAGGGTTACTCAGGCATTTTTTCGCTCTTCATCGCGGAGCAACCGGTGCTTGTCGAGCAGATGGTCCAGGATGAGCGCCTCCCGCTCATCTCGTTTACCGGCTCGGTACCGGTTGGTCGTCGAGTCGCATCGTTGGTCGGACAACGGTTAGGGCGAACCCTCCTTGAACTCAGCGGCAACAATGCCGTCATCGTCGATGAGACCGCCGATCTCAACATGGCAACCCGCGCAATTGTCTTTGGAGCGGTCGGAACCGCCGGGCAGCGCTGTACGACCACCAGACGTCTAATTGTGCACGAGTCATGCTACGAGGAATTGATCGGACGGCTCGTGAAGGCTTATGCCCAAGTGCAGATCGGCAATCCGCTGGAAAAAGAGGTACTCATGGGTCCGCTCATCGACCAGGTGGCGGTGGAGGGTTACCGAGCTGCGCTCGATGAAATCAAGAAAGAAGGCGGAGAGATCCTCCATGGAGGACGTGTGCTGACTCGCCCCGGCTATTTCGTCGAACCGACGATCGTGCGGGCGCAGAACCACTGGCCCATTGTACAGCGTGAAACCTTTGCACCTATTCTCTACGTGATGACCTTCAACACGATCGACGACGCCATCGCGATGCAGAATGATGTCCGGCAAGGACTCTCATCCGCGCTGTTTTCGAACGATGTGCGTCGGAGCGAGCGTTTTCTCTCGTCCGCAGGCAGCGACTGTGGGATCGCCAACGTCAATATCGGCACATCCGGAGCCGAGATCGGAGGCGCGTTCGGCGGAGAAAAAGAGACCGGCGGGGGCCGCGAGGCAGGATCAGATTCTTGGAAGGCCTATATGCGCCGCCAAACCAATACGGTCAATTGGGGAACGGACTTGCCGCTGGCCCAGGGCATTAAGTTCGGTTCCTGAACGAGGTGGAATAATGGAGACTGCTCAGGCCCTAGACAATCTCATGGAACAAATGGTCGCCGACTACATCATGCATAATCAGGCTGCCAGCGTCCTGAAAGCGATGCTGGACGAAACCGGTGTGGGCTTTTGGCCAATCGTCGACCATGTCACAATCCGAACACTCGACATCGATCGCGGAGCAGCACCCTTTGTGAACCTGGGCTATGCCTACGACGAAACCTTGCAGTATGACGACTGGTACGCGAAAGTCTATCGCAAACCTGGATACCCTAGCCTCTTCGTCGATCAAGCCTACCCGGATGAGCGAGGCAAAACCAGCATCATTCCCGGCTGGGTGAACAAGTTCGGCGACAAGGTGTTTCACCATGTTGCCGTGCGCGTGGAGGATATCGAACAAGCAGTCGCCCGATTGAAACAGCGCGGTGTAGTCTTTGCCGGTAACATCGTCGGAGAACGTGGCGGCCATCTCCGGCAGATCTTTTCTTCCCCTGAAATGGTCGATGGCCAGCCCTTCACTGTCTTAGAGCTCGCGGAACGGCACCGAGGCTACCTTGGCTTCCTGCCACCTCAGGCCGACAGTTTGATGAAATCATCGACCAGCAAGTAAGCAATTGCCGCGGTCGTTTGCTCCTCTGATTCAAAGACAGTCAGGTGAGCCACCCGCTATGCCTTTAGCCCAGGTCCAGAAACCCATGGTCGAGACCATTGCCGCGACCGGAATCCTCATCAGTTGATCGCCGAGGAGTACGACGACGTGGTCGCGCGGCTGCAATTCCGATAAACACAACCTGCCCCTTGTGGGGCACAGCGACACGGATGATTCACCATGGCAGCCGCAATCAAATCATTGGTTGACAGAATTCTGTACAGTTTTCTATAGTGATCAGAAAAGGAGCAGTCATGGCAATTTCGGCAAAGGACATCATCCCGTTGACCACCGCTCGAGCCAAACTGACGGACTTGTGCGAAGAGGTCCATACCCATCATACCGAAAAGATTCTGACTAAGAATGGAGAAAGTTGCGCAGCGCTCATTGATGCCGACCGACTCGATTACTATCATCGCCTTGAACGGGAGCACATCCATATCGCACTCATTCAAGAAGCTATCACGGGTATGCAGAACCTCAGATCCCGCAAGGTATTGAGCGTAAAACAGCTGAAGGCGAGGCATGGCCGGTAAGCGACCGGTCTTCACTGAAAATTTCTCCCTCAACCTATCCGCAATTGAAGTGTTTCTTGGTGCAGAAGGTGCACCGGCGTATCAACGGCTGCTCGATCATTTATTCGACGACATTGTTCCCACCCTCATCCGATTCCCCCAGTGTGGTCGTCTCTTCCTCATGCATTCCCTACAATCAACAAGGGCCACGATGCTGGCCAACAAGCTGAAGCGGATCTTGCAAAGATCAGAGGAACTTCGAGAGTATATCCTCGGCGATTACCTTCTGCTCTACCTCGTACAGCCAAAGCAAATTGTCTTTCTTGCTATCAAGCATCACCGTCAATTGTCATTTGATCTGATGAAGTTTTGGATGGAATAGCCCGAGCTCTTTGCGGATGCCGATTGACGTTCAGAGTATGTGACCGGTGAGACTCACCGAGTTAACCCATGTCCCGGAGCCCGTGGTCAGGATTCCGGTCGCGGGCAATGGTCTTCATCAGTTGATCGCCGAATAATACGACCACGCGGTCTCGCTGATCTTTCACCATCATTGACGCGGACGGGGATTTAAAGGTGGCAGGATCTCCGTCAAGCCAGGCGCTGCAACTGAAGGGCAATGCATCCAAAATGGTTTCCACGCGGTACTCATGGCGAAGCCGGTACTGCAATACATCGAATTGCAGTCGCCCCACCGCGGCAATCAAAATCTCCTGATCATGGAGACTGCGCATGATCTGCACAGTTCCCTCCTGCGCCATCTGAGAGACCCCCTTGTCGAAGGCCTTTCGCTTGCCGACATCCGTGGGTCGGAGGCGCGCGAAGATCTCCGGCTGGAACTGCGGCAACGGTTTAAAATTGAACCCACCGGTTAACGACACCGTATCGCCGATGGCAAAGACTCCCGGATTGATGATGCCGATGATGTCGCCGGGATAAGCCTCTTCCACCGTACTCCGCTCTTGTGCCACCAAGCTATGCGGTCGTGCCAAGCGAAGATCACGACCCAGCCGATGATGTTTCACGACCATATCCCGTTCAAACCGTCCGGAGCACACGCGAAGAAAGGCGGTGCTATCACGGTGTTTGGGGTTCATGTTCGCCTGTAGCTTGAACACATAGGCGCTAAAGGGCATGTCGATCGGGTCGACCGTGAGTTCCGTCCCATCCTCTCGGTCAGCCAATCGTGCACCGGGACTGGGGGCCAACTCCACGAAGGCATCAAGAAAACTTTCAATCCCAAAGTTCGTGAGCGCGGATGCAAAAAATACAGGTGTCACTTCCCCACCGAGAAACTGGTCGCGTGTGAACGGGTTCCCGGCAATCTCCAAGAGCTCCAGGTCATGCTGAACTTGCTCCAACAGCTCTGCTGAGACACGCCGGTGTGAGCCAAGCTCCGCGAGCGGCAACGTATCGGTCTCGACCCTGGTCGCTCCGCCATGCATGGTCTTGCTGAACAACTGCACCAGACTGTCGGCCCTGTTCACAATGCCCACGAAGTCGCTGCCCGAGCCGATCGGCCAATTGACGGGACTCGCGTGAATATTCAACGCCTGCTCGACCTCCGTCATGAGATCCAGCGGGGGACGTCCGGGCAGATCCATCTTGTTGATCAAGGTGAGCACCGGAATCCGACGCATGCGGCACACGGCAAAGAGCTTGCGGGTCTGCGTTTCCACCCCCTTGGCGGCGTCGATCACCATGATGGCACTGTCCGCAGCAGTCAAGGTGCGATAGGTATCCTCGGAAAAATCCTGGTGGCCCGGCGTGTCGAGCAAATTGATGACGGCACCCTTGTACGGAAACTGCATCGCGGATGCGGTAATCGAAATTCCACGCTCCTGCTCCATACCCATCCAGTCTGAGGCCGTCGTCTTTCCACCCTTCCGTCCCCGCACCATACCGGCTGTGCGGATCAAGCCAGAATAGAGTAAGAGCTTTTCGGTGAGTGTCGTCTTGCCGGCATCCGGATGGCTGATGATGGCAAAGGTCCGCCGTTGCCGAGTTGCAGCCGCGAGCTCACTGGACATGGTCGTGTCAGGCATCATGATGAAGTCGGCAGCATATCAATATTGCGTACAGAAGAGAAGGCTGATCATGTGGGGAAATCGCTGGGGAGCCCGAATCCGGCTCGCTCCACCGCCCGACGCACGGCACCCAGAACAGCCGGAGCATCGGAACAGGGTAGTACGGTGACGTCCGGAGCCGCATGAAGTCGAGCCATCAACTGGCCAAGATCTTCCCGTAATAGAGTGTCGCAGGTGTGATAGACGCCCTCGGCACCTTCCTCGAGCAGGTTATGTTGTTCAAGGATGGAGCGGAGAGTAGCCAGGACCGCGCTCGTGGGAGTGGGCATGAGTAACGCCGCAATGGCCCCATGATCGAGACGGAGCTTCGCGGCAATGGGAAGCGGCTCTCCGCCACGCTGCCGCTGAGCGGCAGGGAGCAGTATCTTCTCCTCGATCCCAATATGGCGCAGGAGTCCGGCTCGAAACCGATCGTAGCAGTCCCGGTTAATGCCACCGTCTGAATCCAGGACCGAGTCCAGCAGACGCTCGAGGCGCCGGTGGTCTTCCGACAAAAAGTCGGTGATCAAATCGTCAGACTCCATCGAAAGACGCCCCACAACAGCCGCTCCAGTATGGCGACGAACCAAGATCCATCATGGCTCACTTCAGACAACATCGTCAGGTGACAGCGCAGAGCATACCGGTTCAGGAGGGAAGAATTCCAGAGCTTCTCCTGAACTATGCAGAGTCGGTTGCTGTTGTCCAATCAGGATGCGGTCGGATTCATTCCGAACAGACGTCCCACCTGTTCCATCTGCTCGCTCAGTGCGAAATTGCTTGGGCGTAGACGGCCAGGACGGACATGATGAAGATAACCAGGGCGGTGGAGAATGAGGCAAGTAGGGAGAATGCCCCGAACGGCTGAAACCGTGCACGCCGAATATGGGGGAATCGCATCAGACAGAACGTTATAAACGAGGCTCCTGCTCCCGTGAGCACCAGAAGGATGTAGGTGGCATCCATACCGATACCCCATTCCCCCGTTACATCAGCACATACAGCAAGCCTGCGCCTCCAATCAGGAGAAGCCATGCCCAGCGAAGCAGTCCCTCTCTCGCGTCGGACTGATCTTGCTCGATTCGACGTTGCAACGCAGGCTGACTGCGCAGATAGGCATCAACGGATGCTTTGGCCTCCGTCAACGCGACATGCTGCTCTTTCCGAACCAGGGTGATCGCCTCAATGACTTGTCCCCTCCGCAAGGCTGCCACAGCTGCTTCAGAGAGCGGTTGGTCGAACAACGATTGTTGCGCAGTCTCAGCACTCGGCGAGTGGATGGAAGAGGGTGACATAGTCTGATACACAGACTATCATCACCATTCGATAGATCGAAGCGAATCGGCAGAACCTGCAGCAGAGTTCATCTCAGGGGAGCGATCCGGAAATATAGCCACATGACCGATCATGCATGCAGATGCTGGGAGACGATGTCCCTACATCGCAGCATGATCGACGCACCCGCTTACAATTGCTTCGGCCATAATGAGCTGAGTTCCGGATATTGCGCCCGGTAGTCGGCATGGCTCGCACGGATCACTTTGAGTGCCTCTTCCCGGCCATAGACGCTGGTAATTTCCACCTTATGTTGAGTCGTCCCGGGCGCGCTCTTGTAGGTGAGAAAATAATGTTGCAGGCGATCCATCAGCGCCGACGGACATTGTGCAATGTCCGTGAAGCCTCCGTACACCGCATCGTCCCGCATGACGGCGATAATCTTGTCGTCGGCTTCCCCGCCGTCGGCCATGCTCAACCCACCGATCGGGAGCGCCGTTAATAAGATATCGCTATGCGGAATGTTTTTTTCTGACAAGACACAGATATCCAGCGGGTCACCGTCCCCGACCATCCCCTTCCGACGTGCTCGCTTGGCAAACATTCCGGCGACTTGTTCTCCGGAATAGGTCTGCGGGATCAGGCCATAGTAGACCGGGCAGCAATTGGAGAAACGCTGCGGCCGATCCACCTTGAGGAAACCGCTGCGTTTGTCGACTTCATACTTGACCGTATCGGTCGGGACGATTTCGATATAGGCCATGACGACGTCCGGAGCTTCCTGCCCAATCGACACACCGTGCCATGGATGCGCCTTGAACATCAACCCGAGCAATCGTTGAAACGGGTCGCTCCCATTCCGAACATCATCGGTCTGATCCCCATCATCTCCCCGCTTCCGACCCTTGCTGTGCTTCATGTCACCTCCCCTCGCTGCCATCTATATCCCACAAGCCCTGTTCACCGAGGTTGAACCACCGACCGCTGATCCGCGTGAGTATGATTATTTCGAACGCGCTCTCACGATGACCGCCGCCACATCATCCAACTTGACCGTCGCATCAAACAACTCCATTCCAACCAATTCCGTCAGCTGCACGGCATGAGAGCCGACCTTGGCGACCTTGCCTTCCACATCCTGCCCCGAGCATAGTTTGACCTTCACTCGTTTTCCGATTTGCTGTTCAAGCACGGACTTCATCGCGTCAGGGCTGCTCACGTCCACAATCGCTTCATCGGCGGCAACGACTGGTGTCGTTCCAGTAAGGAAGAGTCCAACGAGTAACACGAACATACAGCCCGCCGCGCTCATCCGTTTCTGCATCACGTCCCCCCTTTTCATGACATCCGCACTTTCACAGATCTCATCACCATGGTCGAGCTTACCGCGAGTACGTCAGAAAGTCATCTACTGCCTTGTTCGTCCGTCTTGGACGAAACGCAATGACTGACGGCGCTTGATAGCACGAGGAGCACCACAGATTGAAGGCCATCATTTACAATCATTTCCTATCCGGCACGCGAGGATCGGATGGGTGCGTACGATCCTGCCCCCACTCCCTTGCGCAACTTTGAAGAACAATAGCCGTCTCTTGGATTTTTCGCTAGACTGACCTCTCAAACATGGCCACGTCTCACAATATACGTACGAGCGAGAAGCAATGCTCGCCCAACCACATCGAGGAGCCCGTGCAACCCATGTCGACCCTCCCCGCCAAACTAGCCGATGTTCAGCCAAAGGTTCGTGCCTCCCTGGTCGTACGGGCCGGCGGTGTCTATTTTCTTGTTGCCCTCGGAGTGGGATTCGTCCTGGAGGTCGTTCGCCTCGAAGTGGTCGCCCTGCACATCAGCGAACTGATCGCTCGATTGCTGGAAGTCCCCAATACCCTTCTGGCTATGATTATCGGTGCGAAATGGACGATCGATCGATTCAAGTTGCCCCCGCTCCCGCGCATACGACTCGGCATTGGGTTCGTGGCCTTCGTCCTGATGATTCTCACGGAATCAACGGTGGTCCTCCCGCTTCATGGTCTCACCATCGATCAGTACATGACCCTTCAACATGCCGTCGCGGGGATGCTGCCTGTCGGAGTGCTCGCTGTCTTAACTGGCATGCCGTTGCTTGTCAGCTACCGATGGGAACGCTGAGTTCGGTCCACAGTGCATTCCAATAATCACAGGATAAAAAGGATCCCCTCCCGGTTCTCCACCAACGTCACACCATCTTAGCGTTCACCCACACAACAGTGACTAACGGGATAGCCCCCCTCGTTCAGAGTCACCCAACATCACACCGCTCAGGCTTTCCGTCTTTGACACGGGGCAAGAAGCTGTGTAGGGTTCCCCTGACGCGTGTCTGGTTTCTGACCACGAGTACCATCTGGCAATCACACGGAGTCTGACGTGAGGAGTCTCTGCCTCAAGAGTATGAGCATGGTGGTTTGCCTATTCACCATGACCACGGCAACTATGGCTTTGGAACCAACTGATCCAGAGTCGGCCATCCGAGAGATGATCCGCGCCAATGCCGACAAAGACCTGCCGACCCTTTCCCAACTCCTGGCACATGATGCCGACATTATCAGCTACGCCATCGCAGGCCGAAAATATATCGGCTGGACGGAACTTGAACAGGGGCTACGAGAAGAATTCCGTAATGCTCAGAAGCTTGAGATCCCCATTAAAGCACTGAAGGTTTGGACGAAAGGCGACCTCGCCTGGTATGCGATGGAACTGGACTACATCCGCTATGTAGCCGACGGCGAGAGGGTTACACGCACCGAGCTGCCAATGCAGGAAACGGGAGTGCTCGAACGTCGAAACGGCCGTTGGCAACTGTTGTCATGGCATGAATCACTTCGATCACCCCAACAGAGGGAGTCGCTTCCTTCAGCATCATCGCCTCCGTCAGAACGTCCCACCACCGCTCCACACTTCTCGACAACACCTTACAGTAAGGGCAAATGACGCACCCGTGAAGAAGGTGGTGCGAACACCTCCCCTCTCTTGGGGCACAATACCATCGGGGCTATCAGAGCGAGATTCGTAACAATGCTATGGGATATCGGTAGAGTGCCTAGCGTTGGGATTCGTTAGAGGAAGGTGTGTCATCCTCGGCATTCGGCGGCTGAGATGTGCGGTCAGGTAACGGTTGTTGCTGATGAGCCTGGGACTTCATCGTCGTCACCTTTTCTTTGTTTCCCTTATTCCCCTGCCATACCATACCGGCTAAACCGACGGCCATAGACATACCAAGGGCTGATCCACCTTGTCCCGTCTCTACCTCATCTGCCTGTGACCAGGTCCAAGGGCCAGTTCCACGGCCAGGATCACTGAGAGATTTCTCCGAGTCAAGACTCTCCGCCATCCCTTTCCCTCCAGCAGTAGGGGAGGTTTGACTCTTTCCCTTTCCATGAATAGCCACTTCCTCCTGACTAGACTGAGCAACATTTCGTGCAGTCGGTATCGATAGCCGAGCCGGGGTCTCCTGGGTGCCCAATTCTATCGTGTGATGGGAATCATTGGGTGGAATAGATACAGAAGCGATATCTCCCATCCCTGGCTCTCCCACCGAGTCTATTGATTTTCCTGTGCTGGATGGAGGTCCTTGACCATTCCTGAAAAGAGACCCTATGAGGCTACCATCTTGGTTGCTACTCGCCACTTGGGCAGACTGCCCCTCATTCACATTGCTCAGGTTGAGCGTAAACGTCTCGTCGTAGCTCTGGCCGCCGCTGTCCGTCACCCGCACCGTCACCGTGTGACTCGTCGCGGCTTCATAGTTCAGCAAGGAGCCATCCGCCACCGTCAGCTGCCCCGTGCTCGCATTGATGGCAAACCGCCCGCCCGCCGTATCCGTCAGGCTGTACGTCTTCGTGTCCCCGGCATCCGGGTCTGTCCCACTCACGGTCCCCACCACCGTCCCCGTCGCCGCCTGCTCCGCCACCGTATTGGCCGAGAGACTCAGGTCGGTCGGGGTATCGTTGACGGCCGTGACGGTGAACGTGAGGGTGTTCGGCGCCGTGTCATAGGTATTGTGGCTGTCTTGGACCGAAAATGTCAGGCTGGCATAGCCCGTCCCGTTCGCCTCTGCGGCCGGGCTAAAGACCAGACGGCCCGCGGTAATATCGGCCGCTGATACCACTTGGCCCGCCGTGACCGCTCCCCCAGAGAGCGTCAAGGTCCCCGCCGTCGGGAGCGTATCGATTCGGACCGCAGAGAGGCTGTCGCCCGCATCCACATCGCTGAAACCAAAATTTGCTGGGCTCAAGGTATGAGACGTGTCTTCACTGAGCGTGATCGTCGCATCAGCCCCCGTCGGCCCTTCGTTCACATTGGTCAGGTTAATCGTAAACGTCTCGTCGTAGCTCTGGCCCCCACTGTCCGTCACCCGCACCGTCACCGTGTGACTGGCGGCACTCTCATAGTTCAACAAGGAGCCATCGGCTACGGTCAGTTGACCCGTCGCACTGTTGATCGCAAACCGCCCGCCCGCCGTATCGGTCAGGCTGTACGTCTTCGTATCCCCGGCATCCGGGTCCGTCCCGCTCACCGTGCCCACCACCGTCCCCGTCGCCGCGTTCTCTGCCACCGTATTGGCTGATAATGCCAGGTCCGTCGGCGCATGATTCACCACCCCCGTCTCATAGCTCACTTGAACATTGTCTACAAAAAGACGATCCCCTCCGCTCGTCCCCGTCACGAGAAACTGGATCTTCGTATTGGCAGACAGATGATCCGAGATATCGAAGCGTGCCATGCCGTTGCCTGTATGACTTGTCTTTGAAAACACGCCGTCGCTCAGGGTACGATAGTTGGCGCCGCCATCGGTTGAGATGCGTACTTCGACAATCCCCTGCTTATCCAAATCATTGTTATAGTCAAAACTCAGAGTGGCACTCCGGGCACTACTCAGATCCACGCCTCGACTCACGGACGCACCGACCACCTGAGTCTCAATCCGCAACTCACCTGAATTCACTTTAATATGCCCACCTCTGGCATCACTGGCTCCAACATCCACTTCCGACCACTGCGAAGACCACGATTGCGTTCCATCGTTGTTCCCAAATGACTTACTTGAGAAGCTATCAGTGACCGTCTCCGTCCCCAGAACCCCTGCCCAATTCATTTGCGCACCGTAACCAATGGCCAAGGATGTTTCGATCGTGCCCGTACTGACTTCAAACTCCCAGTCCCCGCCGAGCGAGATACTGCCGGTGAGGTCACTACTCGCCTGCACATCTGCTCCCGTGAGGTCAGCCAGCATGTCCACTGCGGCTTGTCCCGCTTCCCCTTGAGCAAAGTCACACCCATAGACCAGGATATCGGCCTGTTCAGAAAGCGATTGTTGAATCACCGCCAGATCATCCGCATATTGAGTTGACATCGAGTCGGCATTGAGCACCCCGGTTCCGAGTTGGAGCTCCCCGGCACCACCATGCGAGATGACGTGGATCGCATCGATACCAGATCGACCGGACAACGCGTTCGCCATCTGCTCGATGCCATCCTGCCCGCCATCGAGCATAATGACTTCGATGTTCGGGTTCATGCCGCTGAGGAGATCCTGGTAGTTCGGAACGGTGGGGTCAACGAACACCACTTCGCTTCTCGATGCACCGGGATTATAGGTCGCAATCGCGTCGAGCAAGCCCTGCGAATCAGCCTGCTCTGCAGTGAGACCATCGTCGCCTCCATCGTTGGAGACCGCCGCCTCCGCCTGCTCTTGCGCAACCTGTTCGGACGCCACCTCAGACGCTGTTACCGAAGCTGCCGCATCGAACATGAGCCGCTGCTCAAGCGACATAAGCGACCCTTTGACACCAGACGATGGCGCTGAGAGTCGTCGATCATTTTTTCCATTCGAGCCAGGTGCTTTCTTTTTTCTACCGAACCCGAACACAGGTATCCTCCAGTCCATCTAGGATGAAAACCCACATCACCTATCGGCTGAATATTATTGCCGCTGAAGGACATTGCTGGACGGCAGAGTAGGAACAGGTCTCAACCATCACCAGTAAACTATTGAACTGTAGAATTTGATTTCAGGAGGCATGCTCGAAGCTTCCCTGACTAACCACCCCAATCGCCAACCATGCCTTCAAGTCAACTCACCCCAGCTTCTCGATTCCTTTCAATACTTCATCTTATACATTCATAAAACACCATACTTAAATGTTTTAATTGATGATTAAGAAATATATATATTGATATTCTGAATGGACTAACTCCCGCGCAAAGTTCGTTCTGTTCGCACTCCAGCTCAAGTTTCTTCTGATGGACTGAGCCAACTCACATCGGTAGAATGTCACTATCTCCAGATCTCAGTCACCTCACCGCATCTTGGCTCTTCAGGAGGGTGCTCCATGAAAAAAAACAATTGGATGCTTGCTCACGTGATCGCGCTCGTTGGAATCATAGTCGGTCTCCATAACTTTGTTCCAGCCACGACGCCGGATGCACAAGCCGAGTCGCTCAACGTGAAACCCGGTGCATGGGAATGGACAATAACAACAGTTGCATCGGGAATGAAGCTCTCACCAGAGATGTCGGCCGACATGACACCAGTACAACGGACCCAGATGGAGCAGATGATGAAGGCTCGTGAAGGCAAGCCTCATACGATGACCGCACCGTCCTGCATCACGAAGGAAGATGTGAGTCACGATCGAATCATCAAGGAGATGGAGGAGGAAGATGATGATCCGGTTCAATGCAAGGTCAACGTGATCTCGAAATCCTCCTCGAAACTCGTCATCGATCAAATCTGCCCCGGCCCACCGCCGTCAAATGGACACCTCACGATTGAAGCAAAGACATCCGAAAGCATCGTGGCAACCGGTGACAGGACTCTAAAAGAGTCAGGCAAGTCCCATCTCGATATCAAAGGGAAGTGGCTGCGTGCGAGTTGCGATGGGCTTGATGAGTAGAATCTTCACCTAATACTTTCACTCGCTGAGAAGAACTCATGATGTCATTCGCATTCTACTCCGCAAGGGCATACTGGCCCGAGAGCCGCTCGTACGAAGAACTGCTCCGACACGACACTCACCCGAAGACCTCATAATCACCATCTCACATCTCGCTCTCGAATCGTGACGATGTCGATACCTGACCGAGCGCAACCGTATGGTCATTCTCCGATCGGCCCACTCACGTCGTCCTTGAGGAACGAGCGAAGTCAGGGTAGACTGACTTTCGTACGCTCTTCGCAAACGCAGGTACGACATAATCACCATGAAGGAGATGCTTCCATGACGACCATGAAAACACGAGCCGTTTTTTCTCTCACCGTCCTCCTCGCCGTCCCACTGTCCTTTTCTGCGTCCGCAGTCGCTCAAGGCCTCCCGCCGGCAGCCAAACAGAAAATTGAAACGGCCCAGAAGCATGTCAAAACCATCGGCATGGAGGAGTATCGAAAGATCGTCGACAACCCCGGCACGGCCCTGATCATCGATGTGCGCGAGCCACAAGAATATGCAGCCGGACACGTGCCAGGAGCGATCAACATTCCCCGCGGCCTGATCGAATCCAAAATCTGGGACCAGGTGGGATCATCGGAAAACCCCAACCTTGAACGCCCAATTGTGCTCCAGTGTCAAGCTGGGAAACGTGCGACCCTTGCCGCTCAAACCCTGGGTGAACTGGGATTCACGCAGACTTCTGCGGTGATCATGAGTCTGGACGAATGGCAAAAAACCGGGAACCCGTTCGTGAAGTAATTGTTCACACCTTCAGATTCCCACTGTGGAGATTTCTATGACTGTTGACAGCTCACTCCGTGTCATTGCCCATGCCAAGGCCAAGACCGACCAAGTGGCCAGGGTCCGGGAGATCCTGACCGCGTTAGTGGATGCAACACGCCAAGAACCTGGCTGTCTCAGTTACGAACTCTTGCAGAACCATGCCGATCCGACTGACTTTGTGTTTGTCGAACGATGGGCAAGCGCGACAGCCGAGCGGGCACATTTCGTGACTCCCCACCTGTTAACCGCACTGCAACAGTTGAGTGGCCTTCTGTCCTCGGAACCTGAAATCTGTCGGTACGGTGTTGTGCAATAGTGAGCCGTACAGATCAATCAGCATCGAGAGGAAGAAGGCAGGTGGGCATATGTACACCGCGGCTCCCAGGGAGCACCCGCACAGGAACGGAGAACCCCGCCGATGACACGTGTGACACCTGATACAGAACTCACACTCTCACACCACAATCAGCGAGTCGTGATCTCCCCCTGGGGCGCATCGTTACGGCGATACTTCTTGGTGAATGCGGACGGACAGGAAAGCGATATTGTCTGGGGCTATGCTGGGGGAAGCGGAAAGCGAGGGGGACAAGGCGATGTGCTGATTCCGTTTCCAGGCCGTATCGGCAACGGGCGGTATGCATTCGAGGGACAGACGTTCCAACTTGAATGCAATGACAAGGAAGGCCCGAACGCCATCCATGGTTTTGTTCGGAGTCTCCCATGGGACATCCGAGACATTGACTCGAATCAAGTCACATTGACGGTCGCACTCCAGGCTGAAACGTATATCAACCGTGGCTATCCTTTTTCCTTACGCATCACGGTGACCTATAAGCTGAACGCCACAGGCCTGTCATGTATCTTCCAGATAGAAAACATCGGGGATCGTACCGCACCAGTGGGCGTCGGATTTCATCCCTACTTTACCGTCGGCACCAGCCTCATCGATGAGGCAGAGGTGCAAATCCCAGGGACCGGCTACTTGGAATTCAATGAACGACTCGTGCCGACTGGGACGATTTGCAGCGTGGCCAACACACCGTGGGACTACCGGCGCTTTCGCCCAATCGCCCAACAACGGTTTAACCATTGCTATGTGAACTTGGAGCGTAACGCCCACGGGATCGCCACTGCCTTGCTTCGAGACATTCCACGCCACCGAACGATCACCATCACGATGGACTCAGCTTTCTCCGCCGTGGTCGTCTATACCGGAGATGCCATTCCGGACGCCCCACGTGCGGCGCTTGCTATTGAACCGATGACCTGTGCAAGCGATGCATTCAATCATCCTGAATGGGGACTCGCGCGGCTGGTTCCCGGCGACAGGTTCTCCGGATGCTGGAGTGTGGACGATTCAAGCCGCAGCGGGGATCAGTAGCTCTGTAGCCACACATCTCATCTGGAATGAGAAACATGCGATTCCGGGAGAAAATACAAGCTGAACGGAGTAGATGTTAGGCCGCTTTTCGGTTGGGGGGAGACTGACTGCCGACAAAACTGCGCCAGAGAAGACTCAGTTTGAACTCCACTTCATCGAAGGAATCCCCTTGCACAGACTGATCAGGATACCCTTGCAGATACCCGCGCCACTTCTCTTGATCCAGCGAGATCACATACCGCAGAGTGTCCATGCGTGGTAAATCCGCCACGCGTCGTTCAACACGGGAAAGCTCACGAGGTGTTTTCTCGACTTCTTGGCTCAACTGTTCCACCTTCAACTGCAACTCCTCAAAGGAGGCCGCATGAACTTCTCGCTGGGGACTCCCCTCTGGATGGGCGATCCATTTACCCTGCTGTTGCCAATAGACCCAATTTGGTCGTTCCATTTCGGTGAGCATAGCCAAGCTGTCTCAATCTGACCAGCATTTTCACAATTTCTGCATATAAAATATGGATCCTGCTCTCTCCCCTCTCACAGGCTGGTCATGGGGCAATGTCTCAGCCAACCAGCTGTCCTTTCGCGTCGCCATGGCGGGAACCGGAGACCAACTGGTGCTCTGCCTGCATGGATTCCCTGAATCCTCGATTTCATGGAGGTATCAGTTTCAGCCACTGGCACAAGCCGGCTATCGAGTATGGGCCCCTGATCTGCGTGGATATGGCGGGACGACACGTCCTATTGGTCTGGAACCTTACTCGATCGAGTCTTTACTGGAGGACGTGAGTGGACTGCTGACTGCCGCGGGAACGTCACAGGCCGTCCTGGTTGGACACGACTGGGGCGGCATCATCGCCTGGTACTATGCCCTGCGGCATCCAGACCGAGTCAAAGCCTTGGTGATCCTAAATGCCCCTCACCCAGCTTGCTTCGAACGAGAAATCCGGCACTGGCGACAATTGCACCGCTCCTGGTACATGGGGATGTTTCAGATTCCTTGGCTTCCTGAAGCGATCCTGTCCATGAGTCAGGGGTACATGATCGAAAAGATCTTCGAGCGTATGACCATTCATCGTGAGTACATGCCTGATGAAATCGTAGAGGTCTACCGCCAGCAAGCCTGTGCACCAGGCGCTCTTACCGCCATGTTGAACTACTACCGAGCCGCACTTCGTGGTGGAGGGGCGCTACGCCAACGCACGCTGGGCTATCCCACAATCGACATTCCCACCTTAGTGATATGGGGACTCCAAGATCACGCCCTCGGTGCTCACAATCTGGATGAGTTGAACCGTGTTGTTAGCAACCTGACAGTGGTCACTCTGGCGGATGCCGGACATTTCGTGCATGAAGATCACCCCGACCATGTGACCACACAGCTTATAACCTGGCTAGAGAGCACGCTCCCTCGCTGAGCGTCACGTTCTACTTGTTTCCAACGGTCACGTTCGACCATTGCCGCACGTCCGACGACCCATTCCATAGGATGCTGAGAACTTCTCTCAATTGGAACCATGCTGGAATTGATCAAGTTATTGAACAATGGCCCAAACAGGCTAGGATGCAAGGTGAGGTGAAGCATTCGCACTCATCGTATCCACTTAGGGCTCTTATGAACGAGCGCCACAGCCGTTCACCAATGCGATAGCGATGCTGCAGGGACAAGGCGGGTCTTTCGGTTGGATGATGCATGTGTGCCGGAAAGTCGGCAACGGGATTCTGTTCTTCCAGCCCGGTCTAGCCAGGTTTCAGGTGAACGCCAAGAATCGTTCCGATCGGCACAATACCAATGCGCTGCTCCACTCTCGCTGGACACACCATCTGCGATAAAGGCAACGTACGTGCTTATGGGACAATTGGCACCAGTTCGTAAGAGCTCAGCTCCGGTCAGGGATGCATCGTCCACGACGAGTTCCTCAAGAGAAGAAGTTCCTGTCAGTCCGAGACTGACCGTGGTGCCGTCGGCGCAGCCCTCCGCCACTCGTTGCGACAAGCGGCGATGGTTTTCTGTCGTTCACCCTCTACAAATACGAATGCTGAACCAGGTAACGGTCTATTCACTGATCATGTTCGTACTTCTCATGATGCTCATGGCCCCTCTCCTCATAGAGACGCCCGGCAACCCAACACAGGCTTGGCAAGAACGGACCGCGGCCACCACCAATCTGCTCGGCCGATCATGGCTATGGGCGTTCGCCGTCGGCCTCGTGGTCCTGATCCATGGTCTCCATTCCATACGGTCGATGCACCGCGTGGCTGGTCCGCTCTACCGGTTCAAACAGGTGTTCCAACAAATCGGCGGCGGCAATCTCTGCACGCACACGACCCTTCGCGGAGACGACTCTCTGCATCCCGAATCCGACCTGATCAATCAGATGACCACCCAACTGGAAACGAAAATCATGGCGTTGAAGCATACACAGGTCATGCTTGCGCTGGATGTCTCACGGATCAAGGAACGAGCGGTCGCAACGGCAGATCCAGCCTTGACCGTTCTGACACAGCAACTGGAACAGAACGTGTCAGGGCTCAAGTCCTCCCTGGATGCGTTCAAGACCCATAGTGGCTAGGCGATCACCGTGAAGCCTGAACGCGAATCCATGCTGGAGATGGCCAGATTTTATCCAAGACGAGTCTGCCGATTCGATGGTGGTGGCGGCGGGCCATCGGTGGAGGAGTTGACTATTGCTCCATTGAACCGACCAAATGGCCAAGATGACGTGATTCGCGCAAGTGAAGGCTGGCTTTATGGTCTAGCCAGGAACTGCTAACTCGTTGGATCCATGCAGACAACGTTCGCCTATTCCCTATTCCAGAGCCGTATTGGACGCCGTATCCTAGGGCTTTTCATGCTCTGTGCACTGGTCCCGACCTCTCTACTCGGGTGGATCTCCTATCGCCAAGCCACGGAACACCTGATGCTCCAATCAGCGGTCCGGCTCAAGCAAGAGAGCAAGTCCCAGGGGATGGTGCTCTATAACCATCTCCTCACCGTCACGGCAGAACTCAGCCGAGTGGCTGCCGAACTACCGCAAGACAGGACGATTGCAGAGGAGGCGACCATCGCGACTCCGGTAAAGGAACTTGCACCGCGCTTCCGTCACCTGCGGCTTCATCCCGCCACAGGCCCTCTCCGACGAGGGCTGACACAGGCGCAGGTGGCACATCTCCAAGAAGGAAAGTCCATCCTTGAGATCACCCCTTCTGCTCACGGCCTTCCTCAGCTCACACTCATCCGCATGGTGAATCCGGCGCGCTGGGAAACCGGGCTCATTTCCGCACAGCTCGATGAGACGACTTTATGGAATGCACACAGCAAGGAGACGTTGCCTCACGATATGGATCTCATCATAGAAGATAGCGACCGTCACCCGCTGTACTCCACCTTTTCCCAGCTCGTCACGCTCCCCGATTTTCATCGACACGATATCACGACGCCTATAGGTGAAGGCGTACTCTGGCGAATGGACACCCACGAGTATCTCGCTGGGACGTGGTCGATGCCGCTCCGCCACATGTTTCTGGCCGACCCATGGGTAATTATCCTGAACCAAACACGAGAATCGGCATTGGCTCCGGTGAAGCACTTCCGCCGCGCATTCTTGCTGGTAATCGCGTGCGCCTTGAGTGTCGTCGTCCTGCTCAGCTTCTGGCAAACCCGACGCAGCCTCCAGCCCATGACACGGCTGAAGGAAGGAACGGATCGTCTTGCGATCGGAGATTTCTCGACCCAGGTGACGGTTCAGAGCCGCGACGAATTCGAGGACTTAGCCGATTCGTTCAACAGCATGACGGAGAAGCTGAATCAACAGCGTCACGCATTGGAAACAAGGTCGGCGATTAGCCAGGCCATTCTCTCAAGCCATGAGCCGGCTGCCATGGTGAACATCGTGCTGTCCCGCCTGACGGAGAGCATCGCCTGCGATGCCGTGGGAGTGACCCTGGTCAATGCTGAATCCACCGGACCGGGCGAATTGTCGGTTCGGTACATTCAGAACCAATCGGATGAGACAAAGACCTATCCATGCCAACTCTCTGAGGAACATCTCGCTGGCATGATGGCGCATCCTCATCATATGGTCGCGATGGCGACGGCCATTCCCTCTTACCTTACCGAGATGATGCGACCCGGCCTCTCGCTTTTCATCATATGCCCGATCATCGTGAACGAGCGTGTGGACGGAGCGTTGGTGCTCGCCTATCGCCATCGAAAGGCGGCTCCGTCTAACGATGTGACGTACGCCCGCCGGTTGGCTGATCAGATGGCCATTGCCTTAGCCAACAGCGTGGTGAGGAAGGCGCGCCTGCAAGCCCCACTGGAGTTGGTTGGGGCGGTGGATACAACGCAGCCGGCAGAAGAACAAGCCACACTCCTCCAAGCGACGGATCTGTCGTCGGTCACGAAAGAAGAACGGGTACGCCGACAGCAGCGTGCGACACTGGCTCTGGTCCTAGACCGAACGGTGTGTGAAGGATCACTCCCCGGCACGGCCAAGCAGTTGACCACGCTCGCGACGCACGCCCTTGTGGCCGATCACGTCAGTGTCTGGGTGTATGACGAGCAGGCCCAGTCGCTCTCCTGCCTCGATCGCTATGATCGTCTCGCCAGTCAGCATACGTTCGGCCAGAAACTGCTTCGCAGTCAATCCCCGCATTATCTGTCGGCCCTTGACCGTGGACAGCTCATGGCGGCCGCACAGCTGCGACAAGATCCAGCCTTTCAAGAATTGGCCGGCGCCATCTTCCCGCCGGGTCAGACCGGTGCACGGCTTGATACTCCGTTTCATACACAGGGAAAGCTGGCCGGGGTCGTCTCGGTCGAACAGGCTGATCCCTCCAGAGATTGGGCGCCTGATGAACAGCAGTTTGCCCAAGCGTTGGCACATGTGATGACGCTGGTTTTTGAGGCTGCACGATGCCGTGAATCCGAAGACGCGTTGGCCATCGCAAGGCTGGCGGCGGAGGAGGCGACGAACGCGAAGGCTGAATTCCTGGCAAACATGAGCCACGAAATCCGAACCCCCATCAACGGCGTCATTGGGATGACCGAGGTCCTCGCT
>Ga0224510_10000649_pt1 | contig 25800 bp, 22 predicted proteins | sample SF_May12_sed_USG_FD_170161 | JGI IMG/M metagenome (GOLD analysis project Ga0224510, IMG submission 170161) | Sediment microbial communities from San Francisco Bay, California, United States - SF_May12_sed_USGS_4_1 | ecosystem: Environmental > Aquatic > Marine > Sediment | place: USA: California... | reverse complement strand
GCCGGTCCGCCCACACGCCAAGTGGTGTGTTCAGACATCGGCTCATTCAGCAACAACTCGCCACGAAACTGTTTGCTACCATGCACGCCACCACCATTCGTCTCCCCCTGAGACAAAAAGCGATACAGATAGCTCATCGCATGTTTCACGCACGCTTCTCCTGCAACGAAACCAGCATCGCCGGAACTCGACCAACATCGCCCGCGCCCATCACCATCAACACGTCACCATCAAGCAGCACATGCGACAACAAATCTGGCAGATGCTCCTTGTCTTCGACAAAAACCGGCTCTGTCTTGCCCGTCAGTCGAATCGCTCGCATCAAGGCGCGGCCATCTGCCCCAGGAATGGGTGTCTCGCCTGCCGCATAAACTTCAAGCAACAGCAATAAATCCGAATCGGAAAGCACGTGCACGAAATCTTCGAATAAATCGCGCGTACGACTAAAGCGGTGCGGCTGGAAACACAACACAATACGCCGCCCCGGCCAGGCATCTCGTGCAGCGCGAATAGTCGCGGCCAATTCACGCGGGTGGTGACCGTAGTCATCCACCAACGTAGCGGTAGCATTTCCAAACGTCACGTCACCATACACCTGGAAACGACGACCAATTCCCTGGAACGCATCCAAACCACGGCGAATCGACTCTTTACTCACACCCAATCTGTCAGCAACGATAATGGCCGACAGCGCATTTTGTACATTGTGCTTACCCGGCAGATTCAAACTGACTTCCAGCCAGTCACGCTCACCATGGCGAGACACCACAAAGTGAGTCCGCAAGCCTTCATGACGAACCGAGTGAGCAAAATAATCTGCATCTTCTGACAGACCATAGGTACAAATCGGCCGCTCTACTTCCGGCAATGTTCCCGCTACCACCGGATCATCAATACACAGCACCGCCAAACCGTAGAATGGCAAGTGGTGCAAAAAGCCCAAAAAGGTTTCACGCAGCTTGGAAAAATCACCCTGATACGTGCTCATGTGATCGGCATCGATATTCGTTACGATCGCCATCATCGGCTGCAAAAACAAAAATGACGCATCACTTTCATCCGCTTCAGCAACCAAAAACTTTCCAGCGCCCAAACGGGCATTGCTGCCAGAACTATTCAGACGCCCACCAATCACATAGGTGGGATCCAGTTCGCCCTCGGCCAGCAGGCTGGCTACCAAACTGGTCGTCGTCGTTTTACCGTGCGTCCCGGCAACAGCAATTCCGTAACGAAAGCGCATCAGCTCTGCCAACATTGCAGCACGCGCAACTACTGGCACCAGGCGCGAACGTGCTTCCGCCACTTCAGGATTGGTTTCATCAATGGCACTGGATACGACAACAACATCGGCAAGCGCCACATTTTTTGCGTCATGCCCTTTGAAAACCTGCACACCCAGTGACCGCAGTCGGCTCACTGCCGCATTTTCTGCCATGTCAGAACCGGTGACTTCAAATCCCAGATTTGAAAACACCTCAGCAATGCCGCTCATGCCGACACCGCCGATGCCGACAAAATGCAGATGCTTGATGCCGCCCAATGACGGATCACTGTGATTATCAAGATGAATGCGCTTAAACATGCGCTTGCTCCAAACAAATATTCGCCACAACTTCGCTCGCTCTCGGTAAAGCAAGCTCGCGCGCCTTGATTGCCATGTTTTGCAGCTTCTCTGGTTGAGCAAAAAGATCCTGCAAATACTCACTCAAAATTTCCGGCGTCAGCACTTTCTGCTGAACCATAATCGCCGCCCCGGCATCAACTAAAAATCGCCCATTACTTGTTTGATGATCATCAACAGCGGAGGGGTAAGGCACCAGAATTGATGCAGAACCCACCGCAGCCAGCTCGGCAACCGTCAATGCTCCCGCGCGGCAGATCACCAGATCCGCCCATGCGTACGCGTCTGCCATGCTGTCGATAAACGGTACAACATTGGCCTCAACTCGTGCGCTGGCATATGCACGCTTGGCCTCGTCCAGATTTTTTTTGCCCGTCTGGTGCCACACTTCCGGACGCTCGTGTGCATCTATTCGCGCCAATGCTAACGGCACGATTTCATTCAGTGCCGCTGCACCAAGGCTGCCGCCAACCACCAACAATCGTTTGACTTCATCAGGCCGGCGACGCTGCTGTGGGGACAACACATCCACAATTTCCCGTCGGATTGGATTTCCCACGTACTGACGTTTCGGCATATTCGCAAACACACTCGGAAACGCCACCAGCACTCGATTGGCAACTTTGGCCAAATAACGATTCGTCATGCCGGGCACAGAATTTTGCTCATGAATCACCAGCGGAACTCCAGCAAGCTTTGCCGCAATGCCAGCCGGCCCCGCAACAAAACCGCCCATGCCCAGCACTACTGATGCGTGACGCTTCCGCAGCGCCTGCTTTGCCTGTTGCACCGATTTGAACAAACGCCAAGGCGCTTTCAACCAGCCAACAATGCCATTACCACGCAAACCAAACACTGACACCCAATCAATCTCAATACCTGCCGCAGGAACAACATCCGCTTCCAGACCACGCTGCGTACCCAGCCAACTCACCGTCGCACCACGCGCCTGGAGTTCACGCGCAACGGCCAGTGCCGGGAACACATGCCCGCCCGTACCACCTGCTGCGATCACAACATGCACACTCATTACCTTGAATCCTTTGAACCCGACAATTTTCCATGCCGGTTTTCATAATCAATTCGCAACAACAGCACCAATGCCGCAATCGACGCCATCAGACTGCTTCCCCCGTAACTCATCAACGGCAACGTCAAACCTTTGGTCGGCAACACGCCCATGTTGACACCGATATTGACGTACGCCTGAAACACAAACCACAAACCAATGCCGACGGCCAGGTAGGAAGAAAAACGATCGCCTCTGGCCTCCGCTGCGCGACTGATTACCACCGACCGCCACATGAACAAACCGAACAGCACAATCACCACTAACGCGCCGACAAAACCCAGCTCTTCAGCCAGTACTGCATAAATAAAGTCAGTGTGCGCCTCGGGCAGGTAAAAAAGTTTTTGCACACTGCCACCCAGGCCCACCCCAAAAAATTCGCCACGACCAAAAGCAATCAATGACTGGCTCAACTGAAAACCACTATCGAAAGGATCAGCCCATGGATTCATAAATCCGGTCACTCGCTCCCAGCGATACGGCGCAGCTTTGGCCAGCGCAAACATCGCTCCCGTCACCAGGGTACACAACACCACAAAATGACCAATTCGCATCCCGGCCAACAGCAGCAAGCCCATGGAAAAACTGCCGATGACCACGGTGGTTCCAAAATCAGGCTGCAGCAACAGCAGCACCGCAACAAGACTCAACGCCCCCATCGGAATCAATATTCCGGAAAGGTGCGTACGTAACTTGTCGCCTCGGCGAGTCAGATAACTTGCCATGAATATCAGCATTACCACTTTGATCAATTCGGAAATTTGCAGATTGAAAATACCCAAACTGATCCAGCGCGTTGCACCATTGACGGTACGACCTACGCCAGGAATCATTACCACTATCAGCATCACCACGCCGGCCAGCAACAATGCGGGCCCTAGCTTGTTCCAAATCTCCATGGGAATGCGCAGCATAATCACCGCAAGCACAACCCCGATGGCAAGAAAACCCAGTTGGCGATACAAAAAATAGAATGGCGAATCGTGCAGCCGCTCCGCAATGGCAACCGATGCCGAACTCATCATCACCAGCCCCAGACACAGCATCACCGCACTAATGCCAATCAACCACCAATCGTGGTCACCACCAAGTTTGGACTTGGCCGGCAAAAACAGCGCAGACTGAATCCTAGCCAGCATGCTGCAATTCCTCATTGACGTATTTAGTAAACAGCTCGCCTCGTTCGACATAGTTTTTAAACATGTCAAAACTGGCACATGCCGGGGCAAGCAACACGGTATCGCCCGTCACAGCCAATCGACGCGCCTGAGCAATGGCATCACGCATATCTTTCGCAAACAAAACATTCAGTGATTTATCCAAATCCTTGGCAATTTGCGCAGCATCCCGCCCAAACAAAACAACGCCTCGCGACCGACCTTGCAACGAATGACTGATGGCGGAAAAATCATTTTCTTTAGCAACGCCGCCTGCCAACAAAACCAGCGTTCCATCCAGCCCATTAATCGCCGCGACAGTTGCGCCCACATTGGTTGCCTTGGAATCATTAATCCAGCGAACACGATTTTTTTCTGTTACCAACTGCATCCGATGTGGCAAACCAGAAAACTCACGGACTGCATCCCGCATTGCCGTCAAAGGCAAATTAACTGCTGTACCCAACGCCAGCGAAGCCAGCACATTGGCAACGTTATGCGTGCCGCGCAGACGCAATTCTGACACTGGCATCAAAATTTCGTCGCCCCGACACAAATTTCCGTCACGTACGCCGTATTGATTCTTTGCTGGCGCCGCCAAGGTAAAAAATAAATCAGGTTCACTGTCGGTCAGCGCCATCGCGGCCGCATCGTCCAAGTTAACCAGTTTGTGTTTTGCGCCACGGTAAATCACCGATTTCGCCAGCATGTACTCTTCCATGCTGTCATAACGATCCAAATGGTCAGGCGAAATATTCAGCACCACCGCCACCGCGGCGTGCAGCGAATGCGTTGTCTCCAACTGGAAACTGGATAATTCCAGCACATACAGCTCAACATCATCACTGAGCAGATTAAGTGCGGGCTCACCCAGATTGCCACCAACCGCCACCTTAACTCCAGCCTGCTTGGCCATTTCACCGACCAACGTGGTGACGGTACTTTTGCCGTTAGATCCGGTGATGGCAACAATGGGGGCTTTCGCTTCACGAACAAACAGCTCCACATCGCCAATCACTTCAGCACCGGCATTTTGCGCAGCGACAATCGCAGGATGTTTTACGCTGACACCTGGGCTGACAATTAATCGCTTGCAAGCCAAAAACTGCTCTGGTGTGAATTCACCCAATGTTACCGACACTGCTTTATCCAACGCAGCTGGCACCGCGATGCCTTCACGGCTATCGGCAACGGCGTATGCAATTCCATGACGCGAAAAATATTGGGCGCAAGAAACACCGGAGACTCCCAGTCCCACAATCATGTTCTCGCAATTAGTCATATTACTACCCATATTTTTCCGGCGTCCTGTTAACGAATTTTCAAACTAGCCAAACCACACAACACCAGAATAACGGTGATGATCCAGAAGCGAACGATGATTCTTGGCTCAGGCCAACCTTTCAGCTCGTAGTGGTGATGAATCGGTGCCATGCGAAACACTCGCTTGCCGGTCAACTTGAATGAGGCAACCTGAATGGCAACCGACAAGGTTTCCACCACAAACACGCCGCCCATGATGAACAACACCAATTCCTGGTTCACCATGACTGATACCACGCCCAGCGCAGCACCAAGCGCCAGCGCACCCACATCGCCCATGAATACTTGAGCGGGATATGCGTTGAACCACAAAAAACCTAATCCAGCACCGACAATCGCCGCGCAGAACACGGCAAGTTCTCCCGTGCCGGCAATATGTGGAATATCGAGATAACCGGCAAATTGCGCATGACCACTGGCATAAGCAAAAATCCCCAGTGCGCCGCCAACCATCACCGTCGGCATAATCGCCAGTCCATCCAGACCGTCGGTCAGATTCACTGCGTTGCTCGTACCCACGATCACAAAATAAACAAATATGATGTAAAACATGCCCAGCTGGATGGCTGTATCTTTCATGTAGGGAATCAAGACTTGCGTTTCAGCGGGCGATGTCGCCGTGCTATACAAAAAGATCGCCGCACCCAACGCGCCTACGGATTGCCAGAAATATTTGGCCTTGGCGCTAATGCCTTTGGGGTTTTTCAGCACCAATTTTTTGTAATCGTCGTAATAACCAATCGCACCAAATACCAGCGTGGTCACGATGGCGACCCAGACGTAGCGATTATGCAAATCGCCCCACAGCAACGTACTGACAACCATCGCAGCAATAATCAACGCACCACCCATGGTTGGTGTGCCGCTTTTTGCCAAATGCGTTTGCGGTCCATCGGTACGAATCGGCTGTTTCATTTGTTTGTAACTTAGGCGACGTATCATCCATGGGCCTAATACAAATGCAAACACCAACGCTGTCAGCACGCCCAAAATGGCGCGCAGCGTCAAATATTTAAATACGCCAAAACCGCTGTGATACTGTGACAAGTATTCGGCTAATAGTAATAGCATCTGACTCTACCCTTTTCGTTACTGCTGTTGAGCCAACAAAGATTGAACAATTCGCTCCATGCGAGAACTTCGGGATCCCTTCACCAAAATCGTGACATCCGGAGCCAAGAGCGCCCCCAATGCCTTCACTAATTCTTCCTGGCTGGCAAACGACTGCCCGCCCGTACCAAAACCTTCAGCAGCAAGTGCCGCATATTTGCCTACTGACAACAAATGCTCCACGCCATGCGTGCGGGCAAAACGACCAATTTCACGATGCGCCTCTTCAACACCACTGCCCACTTCCGCCATATCACCCATCACCAAAACGTGGCGACCGGCAAACGCCACCAAACTGTTGATGCCCGCTTTGAACGAATCGGGATTGGCATTGTACGTGTCATCCAGCAAGCTGGCGCCACTGGCCAACGAACACAGTTTCAATCGGCCACTAACCGCATCAAACGCTTCCAGCGCCAGTTTGATTTCTTCCAACGGCACATCCAGCACATAACCCACCGCGGCTGCGGCCAGCGCATTGCGCACATTGTGCTCGCCAAACAGCGACAGATGGACTTGCAGCTGCTCTTCACCAATCAGCAGCGTAAACATGGAGCCATCTCTTCCTTGCGAAATATCAACTGCACGCACGTCGGCGCGCTCGTCCATACCAAAGCAGACGATATTTCGTTCTTTGTTCAGATCCAACCAATAATCCGCATAACGATCATCCCGATTGACAATGGCAATACCGCCCTCCATCAACCCGGAATAAATTTCGCCCTTCCCTTTCGCTACACCATCCAGACTGCCGAAACCTTCAAGATGTGCTGCACCTGCACAGGTAATCAGTGCCACATCGGGACGTGAAATGTGCGTTAGATAATCAATTTCACCAATATGGTTCGCGCCCATTTCGATAACAGCAAACTCATCTTCATGCTCAAGTTTGAGCAAGGTCAGCGGCATGCCGATGTCATTGTTAAAATTTCCCTGGGTAGCGAGCACCGTTCCGCTACGTCCCAACACCGCAGCCACCATTCCCTTGACTGTCGTTTTGCCGTTACTGCCGGTAATGCCCACCACTTTTCCACGAAACGCCAACCGCCGCGCTGCGGCCAATTGCCCCAGTCCCAACCGGGTATCCGCCACAATCAATTGCGGCAAACGACTGCTAACCGGATGCGAAACCATCAAACCACTCGCGCCTTTTTCTTCCGCCAGACCAACATAATCATGCCCATCGAAATTCGGCCCTTTGAGCGCAACGAACAAATCACCAGACTGTATCGTGCGCGTATCGGTGCTCACACCACTGAAACTTTGGTCCGAACTCGGTTCGGCGATTCCTAACGATTGCGCCGCACACTTGAACGTATTTCTGCTCAGCGGAGAAATCATGCCACAGCCTCCAACATCTGACCGACGCACTCGCGGTCACTAAAGTGAAATCGCTGATTACCTACTAGCTGGTAATCCTCATGTCCCTTGCCGGCAACCAGTACCACATCAGCGCCAGTTGCATTTTTTATCGCAAACTCAATAGCATTTTGCCGCTCAGGCAAAATAGTGCGCGGCTGTGTTTCTGACATACCCGCAACAATATCGGTAATGATGGCCATCGGATCTTCTGAACGGGGGTTATCATTGGTAATCACAATTTGATCCGCCAAAGTTTGTGCGATACGTCCCATCTCCGGACGCTTGCCCGGATCACGGTCACCACCACAACCAAACACAACCCACAGATTACCCTCGCAGTGATCTCGCAAGGTACGCAACACTTCCGCCAAGGCATCCGGAGTATGCGCATAATCCACAACCACTAATGGTGAGTTGTTTTTTTGGAAACACTCCATCCGTCCAGCGGGAGGAACAACGGTCTGAATTTTTTGAATGGCCTGCTGCAATGGCCACCCCATTACCAACAAGCTGCCCAAAACAGCCAGCAGGTTGTAGGCGTTAAATTCGCCCAACAATTTGCTGCTCAGTTGCGCATCACCATAGCTGCCAGAGATTTGCACCACCATGCCATGGCGATCGCGCTGCACAATATGGCCGGTTAGCGTAAGCGCAGAATTATGCACCACCGATTCATCCAGCCCCAATCCATACGCCAGGCACGTCACTGCGCCACCCTGCAATTCTGCCAACAGTTTCTGCCCCAACTGATCATCGCGATTAATGACCGCTGCCCGCAGGCCGGGCATTCTAAACAAGCGCGACTTGGCATCGGCATAGGCCTGCATATCGCCGTGATAATCCAGATGGTCGCGCGTCAAATTTGTCAGCACTGCCACATCAAAACGCACACCGTTGATACGCCCTTGATGTAATCCATGCGAGGACACTTCCATCGCAACGTGGCGCGCACCATCGGCATACAGTTTTGCCAACGATTGCTGTAGCTGCGGCGCTTGGGGCGTAGTAAATCCACTGCTTTGCAATTGCCCCCAAAAACCGCTGCCCAGCGTACCAACAATGCCACAGCGACTGGATTCATCACTCAGACACTGCGCAATAAACTGGCTGACCGACGTTTTGCCATTCGTCCCGGTGACGCCAACAATGGTCATATTCTGACTGGGCTGATCGTAAAATCGCGCAGCCATATCACCGATGACTTGATGAAGATTTGGCACGGCAATCAACACTGCCTCGTGTTGCTGACACAACGCAGCCCACGCAGACACATCATCTGCTTCAACAATTACCGCACGCACTCCGGCTGCCACCGCATCGGCAATGAATGCACGACCGTCAAAGCCGATACCCGTCAATGCAAAAAAAGCATCGCCGTTTTGCGCAAAACGAGAGTCAATGCTTAGGCCGCTGATTTCGGCATCTTTTGCAGGCTCCACATACGCAAAATCCGCCAGCAGGCGGGAGAGCAACATTGGGCGATTCAGCGTAGTCAATTTAGTCCCGCCCTGGCCATTTGTAACGGTTGATGCAATTGTTCAGTCGGAATGTCATCGGGTGGAATATTCATTACCCGCATTGCCGCCGCCATCACGTTGGCAAAAATCGGTGCGGCCACTTTGCCACCGTAATATTCCTTGCCGCTAGGTTCTTCCACCACCACCACGGCAACCAAACGCGGATTGCTCGCTGGGGCCAATCCTGCAAATACAGAGCGATATTTTTTCTCCAAATATCCGCCCTCACCTGAGACTTTTACTGTTCCTGTTTTGCCGGCGACGCGATATGAATGCACAGCTGCTTCATACGCCGTTCCTTCTCTGCTAACCACGGTTTCCATCATGGTACGCAAGTGTTTGGCGATATTTTCATCCAGCACCCGCTCGCCATCGGCGGCATGATCTAGTTTCACATAACTGGTTGGTTTGAGTTTGCCGTCGTTGGCAAAAATGCTGTAGACCCGCGCCAACTGCAACGGTGTCACCGTCAAGCCATAGCCATATGACAACGCGGATGTTTCAACGTTGTTCCATTCACCAAAAAATGGCAGCCGACCTGAAGATTCTCCGGGAAAACCACTGTTGACCGGTTCGCCCACACCCAGGTCAGAAAAAGTTTCCCACAGCATTTCTTTGGGGATGGCCAATGCCATTTTGCTCACGCCGATGTTTGACGATTTTTGAATAACGTGAGTAATGTCCAGTTGACCGTAATTGCGGAAATCTGAAACCACTGCATTGCCAACCCGATAATAGCCGGGCGACGTATCTATCACGCTTTCCACATTAAACTGCCCGGAACGTAATGCAGCGGCCACTGTCACCGGCTTGATTGTTGAGCCTGGCTCAAACTGATCGGTAACCGCACGGTTTCGCGTCACTTCCGTGCTCAGATGAGCGCGACTATTCGGATTAAACGAAGGCTGATTCACCATGGCGAGCACTTCGCCAGTCTTGGCATCCAGCAACACCATGCTGCCGGACTTGGCGTTATGCATTTGCACCGCGCTTTTAAGTTCACGATAGGCGATGTACTGCAAACGACGATCAATGCTCAACTGCACATCACGCCCTGGTTGCGGCGCTTCGATCAAATCAATGCTGTCGACAATGTGTCCCAGACGATCTTTCACGACCCGCTGCTTTCCTGGAACACCACGCAGTTTGTCATCAAACATTAATTCCAGACCTTCCAGGCCCTGATCATCAATGTTGGTAAAGCCCAAAATCTGCGACGTCACTTCGGCAGCAGGATAATAGCGGCGATATTCACGCTGGGAAGATACGCCTGGAATTTTCAGCGCCAACACTTGCTCTTCCACTTGCGGCGCAACGTGACGCTTCAGATAAATAAATTCACGACCGTGACGCTGCTTGATGCCCGACTTCAACTCAGACAGTGACAGCCCCAGCAACTTCGCCAGTTTGGACAGGTTTTGATTATCGAGTGGGATATCCTGCGGATTAGCCCAGATGGACGCCACGGGCGTACTCACCGCCAGCGGCTCCCCCTGGCGATCGAGAATCATGCCGCGATGCGCAGGCAACGCGATCGTCCGCAAATGACGAGCATCGCCCTGGTTTTGTAGGAATTCGTTGTCCAACACCTGGATGCTCAACGCGCGCCACGCCAAGAAAACGCCCGCGATCGCCACCATTGAGCCTACCAAGCCCATGCGCCAAACACTGATTGTTGAGGTGTTTTGCTGCTTCATGGTTTTACGATCACAATCTCTTTTGCACCGGGCAGAGTCATGCCCATTTTTTCGCGCGCAATTTGTTCAACTCGACTGTGAGTTGCAAATGTGCTCTGTTCCAATTGCAACTGGCCCCAAGCAACATTCATTTCGTCACGGAGTTTCTGCAAATGCTGCAAATCCGCATACACCACACGATTCTGGTGTTTCACGTAAACCACTGCCAACGCCGACAACATCACTGCCACTACCAATAGCGTCAGCACCATATACTGTTTGTTCATGATGCTAAAAACGCTTCTCCGCCACGCGCAGACAAGAACTCCGTGCCCGCGGATTTTCCTGCAACTCCGTCTGTCCAGGTTTGATCATTTTGCCAATGCGCTGCAAGCGACCTTCTGCTGCGCGCCCCTGAATCGGCAAATCCAGCGGAAATTCTTCGCCTTTGGATTCGCGCTGAATAAACTGCTTTACCATCCGGTCTTCCAGCGAATGAAAACTGATCACCACCAGTCTCCCGCCCTCGACCAACACATCCAACGACTCCGCCAATGCTTTTTCCAGCTCATCGAGTTCGCGATTGATAAAAATTCGTATTGCCTGAAATGCACGCGTTGCCGGGTCTTTACCCTTTTCCCAACGCGGATGCGCCTTGGCGACGATCTCCTGTAACTGCTTGGTGCGAGTGATCGATTGCTCCTGCCTGGCCAGCACTATCGCCTTGGCAATGCGACGGGAAAAACGTTCCTCACCGTACTGCCACAACACATTGGCGATGTCTTCTTCCTTGGCCTGCGCCAGCCACTGCGCCGCGCTCTGTCCCTCATTGGGATTCATGCGCATGTCCAGCGGGCCATCGTTGCGAAAACTAAATCCACGAGAGGCGTCATCCAGCTGGGGCGACGAAACGCCAATGTCCAGCAACAAACCATTCACCTTGCCAACAATTCCCCACTGCTCACAGCAGCGGCGCAAATCACTAAACGGCGCATAGGCAATCTGGAACCGACTGTCCTGCGCGGCCAGGCGCTCGCCTTCGGCAATCGCCTGGGGGTCGCGGTCAATGGCGTACAACCTGCCACCCGCGCCCAACTGCGCCAAAATCGCCCGCGAATGTCCGCCTCGACCAAAAGTACCGTCCACGTAGACGCCTTCAGGCTTAATCGCCAGCGCCGCCACAGACTCCTGTAACAACACCGATTGGTGCACAAACTGATCGTCAGTGTTGTTCATCTATAACCGCAGGTTCTGCAACGCCTCGGGAAGCGGACCATCATCCTCATCCTCTTCCATCCACATCAAACGCTGAGCGTTCCATACCTCTTCGTTCCACAACTCAAACTTATTGCCCTGCCCGACCAGCACAATGTGCTTCTCCAGCTTGGCGAATTCCCGCAACATCGGCGGCAACAGGATCCGACCGCTGTTGTCCATATCCAGCTCGGTAGCGTGGCCCAGCATCAAACGCTGCAAGCGACGCTGTTTGGGGTCCAGGGCAGACAAACGCACCAGCGTTTGTTCTATAATCTCCCACTCAGGCAGAGGATACAGGAGCAGACAACCATCACGATCGATAGTGAGTAGCAACTTACCTTCGCAATCTTCGAGCAAATCCTGGCGGTATCGCGTTGGCATCACCATGCGACCCTTGTCATCCAGGCTTAATGAACTTACCCCGCGAAGCAAATTTGCCACCTCTCTCCCACTTCATCCCACTTTATCCCACTTTGTTACACTATAGGTACTCCTGACAAATACTGTCAAGGTCTCGACGCGTGCAGCACATAAAAATAAGTTCTGCAAATCGCCATATGACAATTTCAGACTCAAAAAGACCATCAAGGGGGGACATAGGACAAAAACCGAGAATGGGGAAGACAACCGTACCCGTTTGGCACCGGCAACAACGCGCGCGCAATATATCAGTGGCGCCCCTGATTTCCAATCAGCTTTTTTGAGGTTTTGTGCCACCCCGACCTGGTCCGACTCGGCGGGGGGGGGGAACAGAAATTGAGTCAAGTCTGGCAAACCCGTTAACCGCCAACAGGTTACCTCCGGTAACGATCTCGACGGCCATGAGCCTTCAAACATAGCAGTGCCGAAGTCCATGATACCCAGAACCCAGCCAACGCCAATGCTCCTTACACCGCATCCAGCCAATTTGGTCGCAAATGACTCGCAACAGGCTTAACGCAGTTAGATGAACTGACAAAGCGCCACAACGTTTTGCGTCAAGAGGAAATTATCGAGGAGATCGACGTCCTGCTACCCTGCGCCGAGGCTACGACAACACCGAAGATATGAATGAGGCACGGCGCGATGCACACCGTGCCCCAGCAAAAACTTACGAACGTTTACGCTTTCCTAACACCATGCCCGCCAGACCCAGGCTCAATAAGAGCAGAACCTCGGGTTCTGGCACGTCCACGCTTCTCGCAGGCGCATAGCCAGAATATGCAACAGATATATTGCCACTGCCAGTGCTCGTTAAATCGTAAAATGCTGTCTTGGCATATGCCGTTGCATCAGTATCAACGAACATGAAGTTCGATGACTGACCAGCGCTCAGCGGATTACCAAAGACAAAGTTCACATAACTCGCCTGCGTACCAGAGAAACGGTGCGCCATTGTCGGTGCAACATCACCCAGACCATCAATGCGGTAATTCACATCGTAAACTGATGTGTAAAATTCACCGATTCGAAACGATCCAATAACATTGGTTGAGTTCTCATCAACCATGACACGCCAGTAAAAATCGTAGGTACCATCCACTGCCAAAACTACACGATTTTGTACGACACCACTCGCTCCAGAAATCGTAAACGCAGTCAACTCATCTACCACAACCGTGCCAGCCAGATTTGGCTCCGCCGCAACCGTTGTGCCTGGCAACGGAATATTCATGTCACCCGGATTCAATATCACCGCTTGCGCAGACGCCGCACCCAACAGCAACGCCGCACCTACCCACCAAGAATGAAATGTATTTTTCATATAGTCTCCCTCATGCAATCAGTAAAACTGTAACTTGCAGAATTGCAAAATTACCTAGCAAATTGCATCAGCAGTGATTATGCCAAACTTTATTAACCTACATTATCAACAAGATATGGAGACTACATTTTGCGACACCTTCGAACATGTAAAGCGCATCGACGTCGTCAAATAAACACACCCAAACGCACTACCCGCAATGAACTCTCCACAAACAATCACCGTCATCACGATACGCTGGCTTTAGCATGGCCTTCAGCAGTGAGATATCTCCACCCACACCACATTGATACAAAATATCGCGCAATTCATAGCCCAAATTAATCGACAAAGCGGAGTTGTAGCGATTAAACATGATGCATTCATGAAATCGACGCGCCCAAGCTGCCAAGCGCACATCCGACATCACATATCGTTTGTCGAATAACGCATACTGCAACTGCAGCAGCAAATTCCCAGGAACACCCTGCAGCGGCAGAGTCCGTAACGACATTAAAAATGGCAACCATTGCTTTCTGATGCCAGGAAAAGAGTGCATGACATTTTGTTCAACCCGCGCGTCCTCTATCCATTCGATAATGGTTCGCGCCTCATAATCAAACTGATCCACATTTTTAAAAGCGCGTTTGCCATAAACTTCGTGCGCTGCCAGGTGCATGGCCATCGCCTGATACAGACGCTTGTTGGCAAACACATCACTGCCACGAACATGCTCTGGGAAATACAGCGTATTGCTTGCCAACCTGGGGCGAACGATTCGCGGCAAGGTCGTCAACATGAAATCCCGCCCCCATAGCGACCGCAGGTACAGCGCTAAAAATCGTCGCTGGGTTGCAAATGCCGTCTCACACATCGACAACTGAGCTGTTGGCAGCCAGCACACACTTGCCGTACCACCATCGAACACATCAACCGTTTCCATTCCATTCCTCCACGACCTGGGCAATGAAAATTGTTGACTGCAACCATCAGGCTCTCCAATCGAAGTTTTAAATCCTGCGGATAGAGCATGACCGATACGCACAAGCTGCGCATGGCCATTGCCTGCCTGCTAAGCCCGCAGAAAAGCTAGATAATTCTCCACCGGGAGGGATTCGAGCATTTCGGTGGATTTGTGCACATCAAGGTTTCACTATCCGGACAAGAGAAATATCCGTGAACGAGCGATGGGGTTAATTGACGGAAACCTCCCCCCCATGAGAAAGTACCGCGCCACATAGCCCAGAGAATTTACCCACTGAAACGTGATCATGTTGACAGGAACAATCAACTCAACCGCATGCAGCAAATGCAGTAGACGACAAAACCAACCAAGGAGTTTTACCCATGACGCTATTAACATTTCTGCTTGCTACAAACGCCGCGTTGCACGCCATCATCATCGGCCGCTTCGGAATCAAAGGCAATGAACCTCCTGCGCTGTTCGGCATACTGTATGCCGTGTTGGCGATTGTCACCTACAGCGAGTGGGCTCATGCAATTATCGCCACACTAATCGTGACGACGGTTGGTCTTGTCGGACTTGGATTGAATTTCAAAAAACTGCAGCACGACACCACGATAGAAAAAATCATCATTGTTGTCGGAATAGTAATTCTTGCCAGTGCAGGCACGCTCTTGCTGGGAAAATAGAGGCTTTATATTTTCACCTCGGTGATAAAGATTAAAACGTGAGATAGAAAACAGTAATTACCACAAAAAAACAGCCTCCGAAGAGGCTGTTTTTGTATTACCGACACCGCTTGACTCAGTGTCCCATGTTATTAATTGTGTCGAGTATATCCTTGGCTACCAGCAGTTGGTCACGAGTAAAGCTGGTGTGATCAAACACCAGGTATTCGCTCCAGGCCAGAACTACCAGCTGGAGCTGTGCGTAATCACCCGCAATTCCCAAACCTGCGAATTGATTCAGCTCTGTCGCCAGTAACTGTTTGCGCAACAGATCAACATCGACACTGGTGTTTGCAGCCATGACCGCCAAGGCTTCGCGGAACTCTGCCCCCGCAGTAAACTGGAAGGGGATGGGCAACAGGAAAGCCTCGATGGAGTTCAAATAACCCGTCAAAGTACTTGCACTGACCTGAGCACGCCCTTTACCAGTAATTGCAACGGAGAACTGATGCTTCCAGAAACCTATCGTGCGTCCTTCGCCACTGAAAGTAAAACCATCAGCATCGGGATCATCGCTGGATAGATCATCGAGAATCGCTTTTGTGTTAACACCAAATCCAATATCAATATTGGATACATCTGCATTGATTACCGTAACCTGCACACTCGTCCCCATATGGGCAATCATGTAGCTAAACAGTATCTCGTTGAAATCCACGCTGACACTGCTGTTAGGCACAGACACATAGTAAATTCCAGGCAGAAGATTCTCGAACTTGTAATGACCGCTTGCATCGGTCAGCGCAATACTGACCAGCACACCAGCAACATCATGCAATTCGACACTCACATTGGCCAACGCAGGCTCATTCACATCCAGAAGATAATTGGTATTCGCGTCGACATAAATATTTCCAGAAACACTGTAATTCAATACTGGATCTTCGCTACCGGCGCCAGGACCCTGGGTTGTGCCGATGGCATAATAGGTACCGCCTTTCACCGCGTAGTTAATATCAACAATTTTCGGTTTTCCCGGCACTGTGACAGTATAAGTTTTGGTGGTACCGGCTGTCTGTCCGGCATCCCACTTAATGCCCCACACGCCGGTGGTAGGATCCAGTCCAATACTGACCAGACTATTGGGTGTAACTCCGGTCAAACCTGTTGCATCGATATCGACACTCAACACCCAGTGACTCAGATTTTTTTCGCCAGTTCGAGCCACCAGTTCATAATAAAACGTAGTGGTATTTGCATTGGCATCATAATCAGTGTCAATCAGCATGACACTCCAACCAACAGCGGAGATATCTTTTTCCTGAAAACTGGGAGCAGCCTGAGATGAGGATATTGCGATTAATAACAAAAACAGACTTACAAACAAGTTCTTTACGCCAGCGCCAAATGACATTGTCGTAACCCTCGAATACTTGCTGTATCCCTAACAGCGTTAAGTGGCAGCGATCCATTTAACCTAGGGCATTTCCATATCGGGAGCTTGCTGCATGTAGGTAGCAGCTAATTTAGCGCGAATCGACTAAAAAATACATACGGCAAGTGTAATCTTCTGTAACGCTTTGTTGCATAAAACCACAATAATTTAAATCCTCGTTATGAATGAGAATTTCAATCTAAAACAATCATGATCCGTACATTAACTACCACATCACATCAAAGCAGCCAGCAATATCAAACGCATTAATGCGGCGAAATATTCACCCCATTTTCTGCAGAAGCATCGGGATCAACCCCATACATTGCTGGCAGTGAATGAGCAATTCCCTTGTGACAATCAATACAGGTCTTTCCGCTCTCCAACCCAAGATCATGCTGATGCACAGCCCGACGCTCCTGGGCCATGTAATCCATCGAATTGAAGTCATGACAGTTGCGACATTCACGCGAATCCGTTTTTTTCATGGCGGCCCAAACATTTTCGGCCAACTGCAAACGTTTGGCTTCGAATTTTTCCGGAGTATCAACCGTACCGGCCATTTTATGAAACAGCTCATTGGTTGCCTGAATTTTTCTCACCACCTTGTGCCCCCATTCCTTGGGGACATGGCAATCGGGACAGGTCGCACGCACACCACTTCGATTATTGTAGTGAATGGTGTCCTGATATTCCTGGTACACGTAATCATTCATCTCATGACAGGAAATGCAAAACTTCTCGGTATTGGTCACATCGAGTGCCGTATTAAACCCACCCCAGAACACAATTCCAGCCACAAAGAATGTGGCACACAGAACCAGTGCTGCGCGCAAACTCTTTGGAAAAAGGAATTTTCGCAGCCGATCACGCCACAATGTTTTTGTCTTATTCACTTGACCAGAATCTGTCATTGCTTTTTCAACCTGAGTCGTTGCTGTTGCGCGCTATTGGGAACGAAAGGTGTTTTCAACCAACGGCGATGTGTCACGCTGCGGCACATGACACTGTAAACAAAAATAGCGACGCCCGGCCACTTGTTCGGTTTTCTTGCCGCTGTATTCATAGTAATGCGTTGGGCTAACCGCAGTAGCAGCCGCATTTTTATGATTCGCCCGACTGTGACAGGTCAGACACTTATTGAATTTCAAATTAACCACGTAGCCTTCTACCCGGTGCGGAATCAACGGCGGCTGAAATGGATAGGCGCGCGGCTTTGGATCAGCCTCATGTTGCCATTTGATAATCGCACCACTATCCGACGGAGCATCAATTGGGGATTCACGCAAACTGCGAACCGATTCTGCACTGACACTCTGCATAACCACCACAAGCACCATCCCGGCACAGAGCCAGATCCATCGTTTGTGCTTCATCATCCCAGACGCTCCGCTGTATGACGTTTTTTCGTGACTTTCACCGCGCATTTTTTGTAATCGGTTTGGCGTGAAATGGGATCAATGGCATCAAGCACCAATTTATTCACCAATCGACCTTCATCAAACCAGGGAATAAATACCAAACCACGCGGCGGACGATTTCTCCCTCGGGTTTCGACGATGGCACTGATTTCGCCCCGGCGACTTTGAATAATGGCTTCCAGCCCGCGACGCAATCCACGCTGTTTCGCGTCATCAGGATGCATGTAAACAAATGCCTGCGGCATTGCCTTGTGCAATTCAGGAATTCGCCGGGTCATGGAGCCTGAGTGCCAATGTTCCAGCACACGCCCGGTACTTAACCACAAATCATATTCTGCATCCGGGGATTCCGCAGGCGGCTCATATGGCGCGAAAATCGCTACCGCCTTGCGATCGGCATTGCCATAAAACTCAATGCCTGCTCCCGGCGTCACATGCGGATCACTGCCTTCGCGATAGCGCCACGCGGTTTCCTTCTCGGCAACCACCGGCCAACGCTTACCCCGCACCTTGTGGTAATTATCAAAATGATCGAGCTCATGGCCCTTCTTTGGGCCTTCCAGCGAAAAACGGCGATATTCTTCGTAAAGCCCTTTTTGCACATAAAAGCCAAAGTGATTCATTTCATCATTTTTGTATTCTTTGCCGCGCTCATCTTTGATAGCTTGCTTGCCAAATTGATTGACCTGGCCATTGGCAAACAATACCTCGTACAGCGTTTTGTGGCGCAACTCCGGTTTGCGTGCAATCAACTCTTCCGGCCAGACCTCGTGCACGCGGAACCGCTTGGCAAACTCCATCATTTGCCACAGATCAGAGCGCGCCTCACCCGGTGCACTTACTTGTTGCCGCCAGAATTGGGTGCGCCGTTCGGCATTGCCGTAAGCCCCCTCTTTCTCCACCCACATCGCTGTTGGCAGAATTAAATCCGCAGCGATGGCGGTTACTGTGGGATAGGCTTCCGAGACCACAATGAAATTTTTCTCATTTTCAAATCCAGGCAAGCCTTCGTGATTCAGATTGGGTGCTGCTTGCAGATTGTTATTACACAGTATCCAGTAAGCGTTAATCTTGCCGTCCGTGAGCTGGCGTTGTTGCGCGACCGCATCCAGTCCAGGCTTCTCAGGAATAGTTCCTTCCGGCAGCTTCCAGATTTTCTCAGCGAAATCGCGATGTTCTTTTTTAGCCACTAACAAATCTGCAGGCAATCGATGCGAGAAGGTACCCACTTCGCGAGCTGTACCACAGGCAGATGGCTGCCCGGTGAGTGAAAATGGGCTGTTTCCGGGCTCTGCGATTTTCCCCATCAACAAATGAATGTTGTACATCAAACCGTTCACCCACACGCCACGGCTGTGTTGATTAAATCCCATTGTCCACAGCGACATGATTTTTTTATCTGGGTTAGCGTATAGCTTGGCAAGTTTCAATAATTGCTCTTCACTCACACCACTGAGCTTGGCGGTGTATTCCAGGGTATAGGGCGAAAGCAACCTAGCGTATTCATCAAAACTGATCGACGTAAGATCACCCTTACCAGCATTGGCGGCTTTCTTTTCCAGTTCATGCTCTGCACGCAATCCATAACCGATATCGGTTGCCGTTTTGGTAAAGCGGACATGCTTGTCAATAAAAGACTGATTGTAGGCTTTGTTTTTTACGATATAGTTGGCGATAAAATTTAGAATAGCCAAATCGGTTTGTGGTGTGAAAATAATACCGTTGTCTGCCAGTTCAAAACTGCGATGGGTATAGGTAGACAACACATGCACTTCTGCGCCGGGTTTGCTCAAGCGGGTTTCAGTCAAACGCATCCACAACACCGGATGCATTTCCGCCATGTTCGCCCCCCACAACACGAACGCATCCGCGTGCTCCAGATCGTCGTAACACCCCATGGGCTCATCCGAACCAAACGCACGCATAAATGCCGCCACTGCCGACGCCATGCAGTGCCGCGCATTGGGTTCAAGATTATTTGAGCGAAATCCCGCCTTGTATAACTTGCTGGCGGCGTAGCCTTCCCAGACCGTCCACTGCCCCGAACCAAACATACCGATCGCGCCAGGACCGCTGCTTTTGAGCGTCTGTTTCCATTTTTCGGCCATGATATCGAAGGCCTGATTCCAGCTGACCGGCGTGAATTCGCCCTGTTTGTCATATTTACCATCACGCATGCGCAGCAATGGCGTGGTGAGACGATCTTTGCCGTACAACACCTTGGCAAGAAAATATCCTTTGACGCAGGCAGTGCCGCGATTGACCGGTGCTTGCGGATCAGCGATGGTCGCCACAATGCGACCTTCCCGAGTACCAATTTGAAAGCCACAACCCACACCGCAGAATCGACAAGGTGCCTTGTCCCAATTCATTTCGGATTTTGCGGCGGCCTCAGCCAATCCGGGAACAGTGATTCCCGCCACCGATGTCGCCGCCAGGATGGCGTTCAATTTCAGATACTCACGTCGAGTCAACGACATTAAACGCTCTCCATATTTTCTATGCCATGAAAAGCCACTGATGCAGCGATCACGCCCGGCATGCTTTCAATGCGGGCAAAAATGTCCGCCAGCAATCTTTCGGATTCGCACTCTACGGTGATCACCAGCCGATCCTGTCCATTACTGGCATGCACTTCGACATTAGCCAACTGATTCAGTTCCGTTTCGAGCCGGGCCAAGTGATGTGAGCTGGTGGTAACAACAATACTGGCAATATGTAGTTCCATTTCAGGCTGCCTTCGGGTTTAGAGTTAGGGAAACACTAGTAATTGTCTTTCCGATGACTTGGCGGATTTAAAAAATCATACCATTGGCTTTTGCTTCTAATAAATTGAAACAGCCAAAATTTCCATCAGCCTGGCGTTTTAAATCCGAATTATGTGACGCATGAGATCAAGTTCCAAAACTACGTGCATGCATGATGACTATGATTTCGCTGATATCAATCGGGGTTACGAGACCTAAAATCGATGTCCGATACCATAAAAAAGGACGTAGCCTTTTATTCCATATGAGGCACTGGAACCAACGTACATGGTAAAACCACTATCGTCATTGATATGGATACGACCGGCGACCGTAGGTGACAGCTCCAGCTTTTCTCCAACCATTGCTGCGACAAAAACGCCAATCTGCGGAGACATACTGGCCTTTTCGGTGATTTGCCAATTAAACGGGGTATACCTCTGCCCCAATAAACAAGTTGCAGAAGCGGATTCCTCAACCAGTTCGTTATTCACCAGAAACTTCTGCGTTTCCAGGGGAAGGTTGGCTGCGAGCATCGTTCCCCAGCGTTCGCTCCAAAGATACTCAGAAATCAATAAAGCGCCCGTGGTCGGCAAAATGATTTTTTTGCTATTTTTCACATCCACTCGATCCACTTCATCAACAAGCATCTGTGATGTTCCAAAACTTAATTCAAACTTCCGCTCATAGGCATACGCGGGGTTAAGCATTAAAGCGGCAGCAACAGAAAAGATACAGTTTGCGAAAAACTTCATATATGCGTCCACTACATGCTATCGATAAAAAGTATTGTAGGTACGATTAGCATCCGCGTAATCGTACGCATGACAGGAATCAACCATTCCTCCGATTACGCTGACGCTAATCGGAGCTACGAGATCTTCACAGTGATACCGCCACCGGCTACGGCATTGGTTTCGGTGCTCGAATGAAACAAGGGCTGGATATGCGCATCACCCACTATCGCGGGGGAGAGCTAAACGTGGTCGACTACAAAACTCTCGATAGCAACGGCAACTACAAACTTGCCACCGCCCCGGCAAAATACACCCAATCTTCCATCGGCCTGGCGTTTTAAATCCAATTCATGTCCCCTATCTGTTTTCTTGACCAAAAACAATTAGCTTTCTCACACCCAACCTAGCAATTCTCGCATTCACAATTTACTAGATTGACATCCAGTTGATTTACACTCCCGAATCCTATCGCGCAACACATTTGTTCTGTCTACGGTCATGCTCGTAGTACAACTCAAGCTGACGAAAAACATACCATCCTTTCTAAAGCTGCATTGTTCGTTACGCGACTTTATCCACGACACCTGTCTACTTTTCAATGCCGATTTTTCCGACTCGGACAAATATGATCTCAGACTTTTATATTCCTGATTAAGCTCATTATCTGCTTCCTGATACACCCTGTTTAGACAATAAAGCCCGTCAAAATCATCCCTTGGTTTATCGCAATTATCTGCTAACGCGCTCGCTGACAGGAATGCGCCAAGCAACACTGATACGACTCTGACACCCTTCTTCATTAGACTATTTCCTCCGAACATAAAACATCAAAACAAACGACTAACCACGCGGGCACGATCAGCATCAACGTAATCGCATGCATGTAGCAAGTAGCCGGATATAGTGAAGCTCAATCCCAGGAAGCTTATTTCCAACATCCCGGATTCCACGTTGTTGTTTAGACCGGGCTATATTGATCAATTAACCTGCTCCCTTCTAGCTAGACTAGTATGCATTGAACCCATCAAGTGCGATTCTTTCGTCGTGCGGTTAAGATCAAGCAAGGTAGCTTGAAGTTGAACCAGAGTAGCAAAAGTAGGCTGGGCATACTACGGTGGCCCAACCTACGTGAACGATTAAATTTCTCAACGAATATACGTTACCGCCAAATTCGAAAAAGCCCAGGTATCTGAGGAGTTACTGCAGGGGGTTAATCCCAGGTCGTGCGTTAGCCTCTCAATCTTTAGCTCCTGATTTGCACTGAGAGACAAAAAGACTGAGACGGTGTCATTAACATCGGCATAACAATAGATCAAACCATCACCGCTAACGCTTCCGAAATCTAAATTTGTACGACCGACAGTTGAACGTGGAACTGTCATTAAGGGCCGCAGCGCCTGCCCCCCAAAAGACAGGTCTAACTTAGCTTCGGGATGCAAAAAACCGGGAGCGAGAGTTAAATAACTATCGGCGTTTCCGGAATAAGCAACGGGGTTATCTTTACGTACCCATACCCCTTGCGCCGTTTCAGCAATATCCACTTCAATGGTTCCACAAGCAGGAGTACCATCACGCATGTCACCCGATAGCCCGGTTTTTGATTCAAGCAGCGTGCGGTTGGCACCACTGTAATAGCGACTGAAGCACACGGCGTTTTTGTAATAGGGTTCTTCCACGCGTGTGGTCACTGTCGCGGTAGAACGTAGGTCCATCATATCAAAATCGAGTCCACCTGCAGTGACTCCACCTGCCGTACCTAACACATCACCAGCCAATATCGGTATTTCAAAACCCTCTGCAACACAAGAGCGTATTGTTTCGCTTTCAGTGGAATACTCCTCACAAGTTGCATTACCGAGGTATGACTCTAAGTTCGGGGTGATTGTGGCGACGTGAGAGAACGTCACTGTCACATCGGTGCAAGGGCGAAAGACCACGGTGTAATCCGATTCTCCCTGGCGAGTTGGAGAGGCTAACCACGTAGCTTTTTTAACGGCAACGATATAGGCGTCTGCCGGAGCAACCAGCTGGACACCTTGCTGGGCCAAGCGTATACCCGTCTGGCCATTGGGTATAACATCGCCACCACCGGGATCCAACTCACCGAAGACGATAACTTCACTGATCGCCGACTCGGCGACTGGCAGCGCAGCAAATAGGGGGGTATCGATAGTCCCTCCGCACGCCGGAATCAAGCTGACATTATTCTCTTTCGGATCGGAATCAGGGCTTTTATCACAGGCGCTCAGCACAAGCGTAAATAAGAATAACCAAAATAGTAACCTGAATGGTAAACGACTCATTAGCTGTCCTTTTCGAGGTGGAGTTTGAATCAATCTTTATATAATAAAATTTCGCCTGCAATACTTTTCTGATATACAGCTGTAATTTAGTAAACAATAGGGGCACCAACCATCATGCCCAGGGAATGCCGGATTCATGTACTCAATGGATAAGGGCATGCCTTGTTTTTTGCCTGCATCACTGGCTATGACACGCATAAGCTGGCGAGAATTTGGCGTTTGCAGGAAGAAAAATGGATCACCACTGCTGCGAGCTAAACAGCACACAACCCCTGAGCCACCCGAACAACAGCATTCAATCTTCTCATTACTCGCCAACTCCTGGCGCATCTTCGTCTGACGCCTATTGATCAACTTCATTATCTCGTTTTTTTCCTTTTTTATTGCGCAAAACTAAATCATTCAGTCGCAGCTAGTTGGCCATTAACAAATTGCGCCCACTATCCTAATCTTGCTTAATTAGTCTGCGCACGTAATCTGACTTACTCTATGTATTGAACTTCTATATATTTAAATGAATACTAATAGCTACCAAGCCAAGTGACAGAAAGCGATGATTTTCTCAAGGAGAATTGCAGTGCGCACAACAAAATTTGTAGCTTTGATATTGCTTTTGAGCTTTTTTATTACCGGATGCAACCTTAATAATCAATCAGATAACGACGATCCAATTATCGCAACACCCATTTCACTGATAAGTGTCGATGTGCAAGCGGCTACTCTCGATGGAGCGCTGACATTGAACAACGGAATGTTCCCAAATGGCGGTCTGGAGTACGGGGAGCTGTGGAGTCAGGGCAGTCATGCAAACGACCGCTTTCGGCTAGGCAACACCTACGGCTCTAACTATTCAGCGATGCTAATACACGGCAATTATGACTTGTCATATCAGTTTAAGGCGGGCGGCCTTAGCGTTCCCAGCAACACAAACGCCGTCGTATCCAGCGCGGTTTCTGTCACTGCTGACAAAACACAGAATGTCGATGTGCCAATGATAACAGTAAGCGGAAGTTTTACGCTCAACGGCAACCCTTTTCTCGCTAGTATTTATAATTCAGCGCAATTTTATCTACAGAAAGTGGGGACCAACGAAAAAATATTTTTCGGTGACTCTCATCTTCCACCAGCGCAAGTTAGCGTGACTCCCGGGCAATATCACGTTATCTACGATTACCGAATGGGCGATTTAGTACCAATAAACGTGGGCGCGCGCGTTATGGCGAACGTAGACTTAACCAGCAATCAGATGCTGGCGGTTAATGTCGCTGCCCACCAGCTAAGGCCAAGCATTACGCTCAACAGTGCCGCATTTCCAATTAATCAGTATGCTGATGCGAACATTGTGCTACTCGACAAAACCACTGGTGCAGAGTCGACCCTATTTAACACACACGATCCAAAATCAACGCTTCTTGTCGTATCGGGAACCTACGATGTTTTATATCGTCATGAGACGGGAGGAGCTATCGTACCTCTCAACTCTTCCGCACGTTTAGCGGAGAATTTTGTCTTCAATACCGGCAGGGATTTTGTTCATAACATCGTTACTATTGAGGTCGACATGAATGTCACGCATAACGGCGTCCCATTCCTGATAAATGAGTATTTAGATGGCAATCTCTATCTGCACGACGCTGCTACAAATGCTGACACCCACTTGGGCAATACGCACGATGGCTTTTCCAATATCATATTAATTCCTGGCACCTA
>Ga0224510_10000645_pt1 | contig 25999 bp, 24 predicted proteins | sample SF_May12_sed_USG_FD_170161 | JGI IMG/M metagenome (GOLD analysis project Ga0224510, IMG submission 170161) | Sediment microbial communities from San Francisco Bay, California, United States - SF_May12_sed_USGS_4_1 | ecosystem: Environmental > Aquatic > Marine > Sediment | place: USA: California... | reverse complement strand
CGTGGAGGTTGGGAGCAGCGGCCTCAAGGTCTCGCGCGTCGGACTCGGCTGCAACAACTTCGGCGGGCGGATCGACCTGGCCGCGACCCGCCTCGTCGTCGATGCCGCGCTCGACGCCGGAGTCACGTTCTTCGACACGGCCGAGGTGTATGGAAACGACGGTGGGAGCGAGCGCTTTCTGGGGGAGATCCTCGAAGGTCGTCGCGACCAGGTGGTGCTCGCGACCAAGTTTGGCTGGGCACAGGGTCGTGGACACCGCGACGCCTCCAGCATCCGGAGCGCGATCGACGGCTCGCTCGACCGGCTGCGCACGGACTACGTCGATCTCTACTACCTCCACAAGCCCGATCCTGCGACACCGATCGCCGACACGCTCGGTGCGCTCGACGAGCTCGTCTTGTCGGGCAAGGTGCGCGCCATCGGGTGCTCGAACTTCTCGGCCGAGCAACTCGCGGACGCCGATCGCGTTGCTCGCGAGCAGGGCACGGCGCGCTTCACGGTTCTGCAGAACCACTACAGCCTGCTCGAGCGCGGCGACGACGAGGACGTCCTGCCGCTCTGCCGCGAGCTCGGGATCGCGTACATCCCGTACTTCCCGCTCGCGAGCGGATTGCTGACGGGCAAGTACCAGCGGGGAGAGCCCGCTCCGGAGGGTACGCGGCTGTACGGTCGCGAGATCGACGACACGCGGCTCGCGTGTGTCGAGGCGCTGCGGCGCTTCGCAGACGAGCGGGGGTACGGTCTCCTCGACCTCGCGATCTCCGCACTGGCCTCGACGCCCGGCATTGGTTCGGTCATCGCAGGCGCCACGAAGCCCGAGCAGGCGAGAGCCAACGCGGCGGCGGCCTCATGGCATCTCGACGCCGACGATCTCGAGCTGCTCGCAGCGCTCTAACAATCCGTTACCAAACGTTTACCGCGGGCACAGAAGACGCTCACCCGCAGCTCCCATACCCAGATGGAGGGAAATCCCCCGAAGTCGAACGGAAGGGAGTCGGAGAATGGCGAAGCTTCGTAAGGCGGCCGCGATCGTCGCGGTCGTGCTCGGGTCGCTGACAGTAACCGGAGCAGCGCTCGCGGATGACCGTCAGACCCAGCGCACGCCTCGTGATCACCGGGCGTTCTGCGAACGGCTCGAGCAGGCTGCACAGGACCTGCGGGCGAAGATCGGCCACATTCAGGCCGTGCAGGAGCGCATACGGCAGAAGATCGCGAGTGGGGAGCTCACGCGCGAGCAGGAAGCGCGGGCGAAGCACGTGTTGCGGAAGCTCGAGGGTCTGCAGCAGCAGCTCCAGGAGCGCCTCGAGCGGATGCTCGAGGTCTACGGCGAGAAGTGCCAGCGCTGAGCGGTTGAAAGATCGTCGGGGTCAGACCCCAGGGGTCTGGGGTCTGACCCCACGAATCAACTGTCGTTCGTGCCGTCCCGATCGCCGGCCTTGTCGGCGTCAGCGCGCGTCGAGATCACCGTGAAGGACTCGTCGAGGTGGACGTCGACCTGGCTTCCATCAGCGAGCGTCACCTCGACCTCGTAGTAGCCGTCTTCATCGCCGACCTCGGTCTCAGTCACTCTGCCTCCTCCAGTGGAGGCAAGCGCTGCCGCCGACGCGTGCGTGAGCGCCGCGCCCGTGATGGGCTTCTCCGCGTCGTCGAAGCCGCCGGTTGCGAGCGCCACGCCTGCCGAGACTCCGGCGATGGTGATCCCGACGGCGACGATCATCGCCACTCGTCTCACTGATCTCCTCCTGTGGTTGCCTATGTCCAGCACGGTACGAGGGACGGATGAGATGAGCGTGAGTCGCGGTCTCATCGAACTCTCATCTTCGTTGGGACAATGACCAGGTCATGCGCATCCTGGTCGTCGAAGACGAGCTGAAGATGGCGAGCCTCCTGCGACGCGGGCTCACGGAGGAAGGGCACGCGGTGGACCTCGCTCGCACGGGAGACGACGCCCTCTGGATGGCCGGCGCTGTGGAGTACGACGCGATCGTGCTCGATCTCATGCTGCCCGGCGTCGACGGACTCGAGGTGTGCAGGCGCGTTCGCGAGAGTGGGGTCTGGGCTCCCGTCCTGATGCTTACTGCGCGAGATGCGATCGAAGATCGCGTCGCCGGACTCGACGCGGGCGCGGATGACTACCTTCCGAAACCGTTCTCGTTCGCCGAGCTGCTCGCTCGCCTTCGCGCCCTCGTTCGGCGGGGAAGCAGCGAGCGCCCGGTGGTGCTGGAGGTCGGCGATCTTCGCCTCGATCCGGCCACCCGGCAGGTGTGGCGTGGGCCGTCGGAGATCAAGCTCTCCGCCAAGGAGTTCGCGCTGCTCGAGACGTTTATGCGCCGTCCGGGCCAGGTTCTCTCCCGCTATCAGCTTCTCGAGCACGCCTGGGACTACGGATATGAGAACCGCTCGAACGTCGTCGACGTGTATGTCCGGTATCTCCGTGACAAGATCGATCGGCCGTTCGGGCGCGACTCGCTCGAGACCGTTCGCGGGGCCGGCTACCGACTTCGCAGAGAGGGGTCGAGCTGAACCGACTCCCCATCCGGCTGCGCCTGGCTCTCGTCTTCGGCCTCGTGATGGCCCTCGTCTTCACTGCCGTCGGGGCTTTTCTCTACTTCCGGCTCGGAGCGACTCTCGACGAGCGGATCGCCGACAACCTCGAAAGCCGGACCACTGCGCTCGCCACCGTGCTCAGGGAAACCGGGGACCTTCCCGACGTCGATCCTGCACTGATCGCAGGTGAGGACGACGTTGCGCAAGTCATCGGGTCGGACGGCTCGCTGGTTGCCGCGAGTGCGACCGTCGAAAGTGCCCTCCTTCTTTCGCCCACCCAGCTCGTGGCGGCGCGTGAGGGCGTGCTCGCGATCGAGACGGAGCTGGCAACGGTCGACGCGATCGAAGAGTTTCGACTGCGTGCGACTCCGATCGACGACCACGTCGTCGTCGTCGGTGAATCGCTCGAGGATCGCGATGGCGCGCTGGACGGTCTCTTGACTCAGCTTCTGCTCGTGCTGCCGCTCGCCGTGTTGCTCTCCTCCGGAGTCGGCTATTTCGTTGCGCGAGCGGCGCTACGCCCGGTCGAGAACATGCGCGGGCGAGCCGCCGAGATCTCTGCGGAGAACCCTGGGCAGCGGCTCCCGCTCCCTCGCGCGCGGGACGAGGTCTACAGGCTCGGTGAAACGCTCAACGAGATGCTCGGGCGGCTCGATGCCGGACTCGCGAGAGAGCGGCGCTTCGTCGCCGATGCGAGCCACGAGCTGCGCACTCCTCTCGCGACGCTTCGAACGGAGCTCGAGCTCGCGATGCGCCGACCCCGCTCGCCCGAGGAGCTCGAGGAAGCGCTCGGCTCAGCGCGCGAGGAAGTCGAGCGCCTCGTTCGGCTTGCTGAGGATCTCCTCGTGCTCGCGCGTGCCGATGACGGGAGGCTTCTTCTCAGCGTCGAGCGGCACGACGTGCGCGGACTGCTCGATGCAGTAGCGGGCCGGAGCGATTCGCGCGCGAGCGCTGCTGGGCGGGCGCTCGAGGTGTCGGCGCCGAAAGAGCAGGCCATCTCCGGAGACCGCATGCGTCTCGAGCAGGCACTCGGGAACCTCGTCGACAACGCTCTTCGCCACGGCGAAGGTACGGTGCGCCTCTCGGCGCAAACTTCAAGCGACGCGCTGGTGCTCTCCGTAAGCGACGAGGGTGAGGGCTTTCCGGACGACTTCCTCCCGCATGCGTTCGAGCGGTTCAGTCGAGCGGACGCAGCGCGTACGGGGGGAGGCGGAGTCGGACTCGGGCTCGCCATCGTGAAGGCCATCGCGCGCGCTCACGGCGGAACCGCGAGCGCGACCAATCGTACGGACGGCGGCGCCGAGATCTCGCTGGTCATCCCGCTCGAGCTCACGGCTCATCGGGATCTCATCTGACCCTCATACGCTCGGCGAGGAATGCGAGCAAAGGAGATCTCGATGCGAATCCCGATGTTGCTCTCGACCGGTGCGACGATCGCGCTGATCGCGACCGGTTGTGGATCCGATCAATCGGCCGCGCTTCCGCAGGGAGGCGAGACCGTTCAGCTCGACCCGGCGGACTTCACCACCGAGATCGACAATCGCTACTGGCCGATGACGCCGGGCACAACCTGGGTCTACCGCGAGACCGACGCCGAAGGCAACGAGCAGCGCGTCGTCGTCACGGTCACCGATGAGACGAGAGAGGTCATGGGCATCCAGACGCGGGTCGTCCACGATCTCGTCACCGAAGGCGGCGAGCCGATCGAGGACACGTACGACTGGTACGCGCAGGACGCGGACGGAAACCTCTGGTACTTCGGCGAGGAGACGAAGGAGTTCGAGAACGGCAAGGTCGTCTCGACCGAAGGCTCGTGGGAGGCCGGCGTGGACGGGGCGCAGCCCGGAATCGTTGTGCCAGGTTCCCCCGAGGTCGGTATGACGTACCGGCAGGAGTACCTTGCGGGCGAGGCAGAAGACGGAGCCGCTGTGCTGAGTCTCGACGAACAGGTCGAAGCACCGCAGGGCTCGTACCAGGGCGTGCTCATGACGAAGGATCTCACGCCGCTCCACCCGGAGATCCTCGAGTACAAGTTCTACGCCGAGGGAGTCGGCCCGGTCGTCGTCCTCGGCGTTTCCGGCGGAATCGGCCGAGAGGAGCTCGTCGAGTACACGCGACCGTAGGGCGCGTCGCGGCTGCCAAACTCTCGCGCGATGCTGTTCTACGAGCTCGCGCAGGCATCCCACGACGTCGCGGCGACCGGGGCTCGGCTGCCGAAGGTGGCCCGGCTCGCTAGCTGCCTCGCTCAGGCAAGCGCAGCGGAGGCCTCAATTGTCGTCGCGTACCTCTCGGGCGAGCTTCCGCAGGGAGCCATCGGAGTGGGGTGGGCGGCTTTGCGCGAGCTCCCTCCTCCTGCCGAAGCGCCTGCGACGCTCGAGTTGCTCGACGTCGATGCGGCCCTGTCTCGACTTCAGGCCATCTCCGGGCGCGGTTCGCACGCTGCGCGGCGGGAAGAGCTCTGGCGCCTGTTCGGGATCTCCACCGAGCTCGAACAGCGGTTCCTGTCCGGCTTGCTCGGCGGAAAGCTTCGCCAGGGAGCGCTCGAAGGCGTGATGATCGACGCAGTCGCCGAGGCTGGCGGCATTCCGGCTGCCGAGGTTCGACGCGCGGCGATGCTTTCGGGTGATCTCCCAACCATCGCAATGGCCGCGCTGACGCTGGGGCCGGCCGGCTTGGCGCAGTTCCGGCTGGCGCCGCTACAGCCCGTCAAGCCGATGCTTGCGAAGACGGCTGAGAACGTCGCCGAGGCGTTGGAGCGCGTTGGGCGTGCGGGGGTGGAATGGAAGCTCGACGGCGCAAGGATCCAGGTCCACTGCGTGGGTGCCGAGGTGCGCGTCTTCACGAGGAACCTCGCCGACGTCAGCGATCGGGTTCCCGAGATCGTCGAGGCGATCGCCGCCCTACGTGCCGAGTCCCTCGTACTCGACGGGGAGGCGATTGCACTTCGCGCGGACGGACGCCCGCAGCCGTTCCAGGTGACGATGAGCCGTTTCGGCACCAAGAGAGTTGTCGACGACCTGCCGCCGACCACTCCTTTGTCGGCGTTCTACTTCGATTGCCTGCACGCTGACGGCGAGGACCTGATCGATCGCCCGGCGCGGGAGCGGCTCTCCGTGCTCGATGACCGGCTTTCGCCCGCGCTCGTTGTGCCGAGGTTCGAGACGGACGATGTGGTGGCCGCACAGGCGTTCCTCGAAGACGCTCTCGCACGAGGTCACGAGGGCGTCATGGTGAAGGACCTCGATGCGCCGTACGAAGCCGGTCGTCGTGGAGCGGGGTGGCTCAAGGTCAAGCCTGCGCACACGCTCGACCTCGTCGTCCTCGCCGCCGAGTGGGGGCACGGGCGCCGCCACGGAAAGCTCTCGAACCTCCATCTCGGCGCCCGTGATCCCGGGAGCCGCGGGTTCGTGATGCTCGGCAAGACGTTCAAGGGGATGACCGACGAGATGCTCGCCTGGCAGACGGAACGACTGCTTGCTCTCGAGACCCGGCGCGATGGCCATACCGTCCACGTGCGTCCGGAGCTCGTTGTCGAGATCGCGTTCGACGGGGTGCAGACGAGCCCACGCTACCCGGGTGGAGTGGCGCTGCGGTTTGCGCGCGTCAAGGGCTACCGCGAGGACAAGTCACCCGCCGAGGCCGACACGATCGACACCGTGCGTGCCATACGTGCTCGAGCGGGATAATCTCGCTCGGCACCAGTCACTACGAACGGAAGGTGGAGAATGACTCACTACGGAACACTTCGCAGCTGGGCGTTCATCGCGACGCTGGTCGGTGTTTTCGGGATGATCCTCGCTGCGATCGGTGCGATTGTGTGGGCCTTCGAGGTCGAGGGCTTCTGGCAGACGATCGGTGTGCTGCTCATCGGACTGCCCGTGGCGGTGTTCATCGCGACCATTCCGATTGCGCTCGCGCAGGCAATGCGTGCGATCGCAGACGTTGGGGACACCGTCAGCGCTCGCTGACCCATGGGGGACGCCGCCCATAAGAGCTTCCGGAGACCCGACCAGGTCGTCCGGCTGCCCAAGCTCACGGCACGACTGGTCGAGCTCGGCGAGTTCACGCTCGGCTACGAGGTGACCGAGCCCGGCTGGCGCTGGTCGGAGCATGTCCGCCCGAGCGTCGGCGGCGACTGGTGCCAGGTTCGTCACGCGGGGGTGATCCTCTCGGGCAGGCTCGGTATCCGGATGGCTGACGGAACCGAGCTCGAGTACGGGCCGGAGGACGTGATCGACATCTCGCCCGGGCACGACGGTTTCACGGTCGGGGAAGAGCCGTGCGTGTCGCTGACTTGGGCCGGCAATCGCCCCTTCTTCGCCAGCTTCCTCATGGGGAGCCGAAGCCGGGTGCTGGCCACGCTGCTCTTCACCGACCTCGTCGACTCGACGGTTCTCGCCGCGCGGCTTGGTGACGTGACGTGGCGTGAGCTGCTCTCCAGGCACTTCGTCGGCGCTCGGGCCGAGCTCGAGCGCCACGGCGGGCGGGAGGTCAAGACGACGGGGGACGGGATGCTTGCGACCTTCGACGGGCCGGGACAGGCGTTGCGCTGCGCCGCGGCGATCCGGAGGACGGCGAACAGAGATAGTCTCAAGATCCGCGCCGGGGTTCACGTGGGCGAGGTGGAGGTTGTGGACGAGGACATCCGCGGTGTTGCCGTCCACGAGGCGCAGCGGATCATGGCGGCCGCCGGGCCTGGCGAGATCCTCGTGTCCGACATGACCCGAGCCCTCGCCGGTGCGTCGGGGCTCGCCTTCCAGGATCGCGGGACGCACGTACTGAAGGGGCTCGAAGGCGAACGGCGCCTCGCCGCCTTCGTCGTCGAGCCCGAGCGGACACCGTCGTGAGTGAGCTCCCGCTCATCCTGGCCGTCGACGAGGACGCCGAGGCGCTCGAGCGCATCACGGGCGAGCTCCAGCGCTATGCCCGCGATTACCGCGTCGTGTGCGGCCCCTCCACAGTGGCGGCGCTCAAGCAGCTCGAGGCCATGCGAGAACGGGATGCAGCAGTCGCGATCGTGCTCGCGGCCCGCGGTACCCAGGAGCTGAAAGGAGAGCTGCTGCTCGAGCGTGTGCATGCCTTGCACCCGCACGCGAAGCGGGCGCTGCTTATCCCCTGGGGCGGCTGGGCGGATGCAGAGACTGCGGAAGCGATCAGAACGGCGATGGCGCTCGGGTACATCGACTACTACGCACTCAAGCCGTGGAGCACCCCCGACGAGCTCTTCCATCGCCTCGTGTCGGAGTTCCTCCAGGAGTGGCGGCGTGCGAACGCGCCCGGGCGCCGCGAGATTACTGTCGTCGCCGACCCGTGGTCTCCGCGCGGCTACGAGCTCCGAAATCTTCTTGCGCGAAACGGTGTGCCTCATGCCTTCCACGCGTGCGACTCGGAGGAGGGCGCAGCGTTCCTGCTCGGCTGCGGAAACGAGGGGACTGATGTCCCGGTCATGTTGCTTCCGGACGGATCAGCGCTTGTCGACCCGAAGCCGGAGGACATAGCGCAGCACGGCACGCGTATGACAACCGAGCTTGCCGACAGCGAGGCATACGACCTCGTTATCGTCGGGGCAGGCCCCGCCGGGCTCGCAGCGGCGGTGTATGCGTCGTCGGAGGGTCTTCGCGCTCTGGTCGTCGAGAGCGAGTCCATCGGCGGTCAGGCAGGGTCTAGCACGCGAATTCGCAACTATCTCGGCTTTTCGCGTGGCCTGAGTGGCGCCGAGCTGGCCCAGCGCGCGTATCAGCAGGCGTGGGTCTTCGGGACGACGTTCCTTCTCACGCGCCAGGTCACGCGGCTCGGCGAAGGGCCTGGGGGGCACGTGGTCTCGATCTCGGGGGGCGCCGACATCGACGCTCGCAGTGTCATCCTGGCCATGGGTGTCTCGTACCGGCGCCTCGAGATTCCGGCGCTCGGAGCACTCGAAGGTGCGGGGGTCTTCTACGGCTCGTCGCCGTCGGAGGCGCGGCAGTTCACGGGGGCGAGCGTCTTCGTGGTCGGCGGCGCAAACTCTGCGGGGCAGGCCGCGCTGCATCTCAGTCGCTACGCGGCGAAGGTCACGCTTCTTGTTCGCGGTGCGTCTCTCGCCGCGAGCATGTCCCAGTACCTGCTCGAGGAGATCGCCGGCAGGGCAAACATCGAAGTGCGGGTGTCGACCGAGGTCGTCGGCGCGGAGGGCGACGGGCGCCTCGAGCGGATCACTCTCCTCACCGAGAGCGGCCCGGCGACCGAGGCGGCCGACGCACTCTTCATCCTCATCGGGGCGCAGCCGCGAACCGAGTGGCTCCCGGCCGAGATCGAGCGTGACGTGCGCGGGTTCGTGCTAACGGGCTCCGACTTCGAGACGACGGTGCCAGGAGTGTTCGCGATCGGTGACGTGCGCGCAGGATCGGTGAAGCGCGTCGCGTCGGCAGTCGGGGAGGGATCGGTGGTCATCCAGCGCGTTCACCAGTACCTCGAGCTTGCGGCCACCACTCGGGTTTCGTAGAACGAGGGGGTCAGACCCCCCGGCCTGACCCCTAACTCTCGCTCGATCGCCAAAGGCTGCTACGCCGGCGTCGCAGGCATGTCACCGCCGAGCTCCGACGCCGCCCAGCCGGCGTCCTGCTGCCGTAGGGCACGGATGCCGAGCGGGATCAACCCAATCGCGAACGCGACCTGCGCCGCGACTGCGAGCCACTTGGGCGCGCCGGAAAGCTCTCCTATGAACCCGACGAGCTGAGCGAGTCCGACGAGCGCGGCGCTCCACCTGGGCACCAGTCGAGCAAGGAAGAGGCCCGCGCCTACGAGAAGCCAAGCGACCGGGAAGAGCAGCGCCGCGAGGATCAGCGGCGCGATGCCGGCGTTCTCGGCGGTGTTCTCCCAGAGCAAGACCATCGCTGCACGGTCGATCCCCGGCTGGGCCATCTGCCAGGCGACGAGCTCCATGGCGACGAGCGCTGCGAGCGCGATTGTCCCTGGTACGAGCAGGACTCGCCCCAGATTGACAAGCGTTGGACGGTGTTCCTGCACGAAGCGCGCGAGGCCGGCGAACGCCGGCAGCGCGAGCATGAGGCCAACCAATACGAAGATGTGGGACGCGTACCACCGGCCCGTGTTGTGGGCGATGACGTCGAGCTGTCTGGCGGCGTCGCTCTCGAAGTGGCCATGCAGAAGCTATGCGATGACGAAGACGATGGGAGCGACGATCATGGCTACGCCGCCGATCATTCGCTGAAACGGGGTCGTGTTACCGAGGTTCACGGATCCTCCTTAAGGTCCGGGCGATTTGACCCTTGGAGGCTGACGGGCGTGTCAAGCGCGCGGTAGGGGCGGATCCCCTATTTGTTGCCCGTGCACGTACATGGCGATCTACGTCAACCCGTGCGACGATGTCGTGCGTGACCACGGCATCGGCTGAGACGTCGCTCGCTGCGGGCTACGAGGCGCTCGCGAACGGCGATTGGGAGGGTGCTCGCTCGGCGTTCGAGATGGCACTCGATGTCGGCGAGACGCCCGAGGCACTCGACGGGCTCGGGCGCGCACTCTGGTGGCTCCGCGAGGAGCGAGACGCGGTCGTTCAGCGAGAGCGCGCCTACGCCGGCTTCCGGCAGGAGGGAGAGCTGGCTCGGGCTGCTCGCGTTGCGCTCTGGCTCTCGCGCGAGTATGAGATCGCGTTCGGCAACGCTGCGGCAGCACGGGGCTGGCTGGCGCGGGCGGAGCGCCTCCTGCGGGACGTTGCGCCCGGCGCGGAGCGCGGGTGGCTCGATCTCGCCCGTTCCGAAGGGGCGCGCAACCCCGCAGAGGCGGCGCGAGCTGCAGCGTCAGCGCTCGAAGTCGCGCTGGCGGCTGATGATCCGGATCTCGAGCTTCGCGCCCTGGCCCAGCTCGGCTTCGCCGAGGTCTCGCTGGGCCACGTCGACGAGGGGTTGGCTCGGCTCGACGAGGCGATGGCCGCCGCGACGAGCGGCGAACCTGCAAGTCTCGAGACGTTCGCCGACATCTGTTGCACGCTCATGCTTGCGTGCGAGCGAGCTGGAGATGCCGAGCGGCCTCAGCAGTGGAGCCAGGTCCTCGAAGAGTTCGTTCGACGGTATGACCACGTGACTCTGCTCGCTTTTTGCCGGACCTGCTGCGCCGATGTGTACGCGGCCAACGGCAGGATCGACGCCGCCGAGGCGGAGCTCGAGGCCGCCGTTCGCGAGCTGACGGAGGCGGGTCAGCGCTCGCGCTGTATCCCCCCGGCAGCTCGACTGGCGGAGATTCGCATACTTCAAGGCCGTTTCGACGAAGCGGAGCAGCTGCTGGCTGGGCTCGAAGCCGAGCCGGAGGCACTGCAAGCGCGCGTATCGCTTCGCCTCGCTCGAAACGACGCGAGCGCTGCGTCCGCGCTGATCGTCCGACGGCTTGACGAGCTCGGCTGGACGAATCTGCTGTCTGCTCCCCTTCTGAGCCAGCTCGCCGACGCGAGAGTCGCAGAGCAGAGGCTGAACGGAGCTCAGGCGGCTGCGTCGGCGCTGGACGCGATCGCAGCGACGCCCGGCCGCGAGCGTGTGACGGCGCTTGCAGCTGCGGCGCACGGGCGCATTGCCCTTGCGGAAGGCGATGAGGATGCATCCGAGCTGCTGCAGGCGGCGGTGAACGGATTCGCCGCGCTCGGCCAGCGGCTCGACGCGGCGCGCGCGCGACTCGACCTCGCTCGATCGCTGGCGACGGTCTCGCCTGAGGTCGCTGTTGATACGGCCCGTCACGCGCACGCCGAACTCGAGGCGCTGGGCGCTCTCCGCGACGCCGATGAGGCCGCCGCGCTGATGCGTTCCCTGGGAGCCAAGAGTCGCTCGGGACCTCGCGCGACCGGTCTCCTGACCCGCCGTGAGCTCGAGGTTCTCCACCTTCTCGGAGAGGGACTCGCGAATCGCGAGATCGCCGAGCGCCTGTTCATCAGCCCGAAGACTGCGGAGCATCATCTGAGCCGGATCTACTCGAAGCTCGGCGTGAGGACGCGTGCCGAGGCTGTTGCATTTGCCGTGCGCCATCTGGACGGCTGATGGGAAACCGGCCCGTGCGGCCGCGAAGCGGCCGCCTTCAGGGATGTTCGCGCGTCGCGGATTCCGCGTGAGCGGATTCCGAGGCTGTGCAGGGAATAGGGGATTCGCCCCTACCGAGCGAACCTCGGACCAATGATGCTGGCGGAGCAATCGACGAGTGGAGGGACTCATGTCCGAGCAGAACAAGGAGCGCGTCCGGCAGTACTACGAGCAGGTGCTCAACGGGCGCGATCTCGATGCGGTCGGCAACTTCTTTGCCGACGAGCGCGTGGTCGAAGGCGTGCGAGGCGGGTGCTTTCGGTACTTCGAAGCGTTCCCCGACCTGCATGTCTCGATCGACGAGCTGGTTGCCGAGGGCGACAGGGTCTTCTGTCGCTCGACGATGACTGGCACACATGACGGCGAGTACAAAGGGATCCCGTCGACCGGCCGTCACATCGCTTCGGAGTCGGCGGAGGTATTCCGCATCGCGGATGGCAAGTTCGCCGGCTACTGGTGCCTGTCGAACGTCGCCGGTCTGATGCGCCAGCTCACGGAGGAGCCGGTGGGCGCCCAAGCGTGAGGGATACGCGGCACCCATTGGACATTCACAACGAGAGGAGCTCAGATGTCGAAGGCGTCAAAGACGACTGCGTCGGACCACGTGGAGGTTGAAGGCTACGAAGGGCACTTCGAGAACTTCGGGCCCTACACGGTCGGGTTCGAGACGTATACGGCCGATGCGGATCTCGCGCCGTTTTTCGTGGGTCTGCCGGATGACCGCTGCCAGTGCCCGCATATGGGCTACGTCCTCGAGGGAAAGGTCACGTTCACGTACGCGGACGGGACCGAGGAGATGTACGAGGCCGGGGACGCGTATTACGCGCCGCCCGGACACACGCCGACGCTCTATGCCGGCTCGCGGGTCGTCGAGTTCAGCCCGACCCTGGAGCTCGAGCAGACGATGGAGGTCGTGACCAGGAACATGGAGGCCATGGGAGTCTGAAAGGAGGGGAGGCCAGACCCTCGGGTCTGGCCTCCCTCGAACCTCGTCGTCGCTAGCTCGAGATGCCCGCGCAGGCGGGCGAGTCGTCCAGGGCTGTCTGGAGCTCCCCTTCCACGTCCGCATCCTCGAGCGTCTGGAAGGTGGACGAGAACGCAGTGCTCATGGCCGTGATGGACGCCGTGATCGAAGTGACGGCACCTGGGATGGCGGTCAGCCCGGACACACCCTGGGCAGTGTCTTCGATCGTCGCAACTTCGCTCTCGAACGTGCTTGTGAGCTCGTCGATCGAGTCCTTGACAGCCTGGCCGGACTCCGTGTCGGGAGCGCCGAGTCCCTGCAGGTCGTCGACGAGATCGTCGGTCGCGCCCTTGACGTCGTTCGCCGCTTCTTCGAGCCCCTCCTGCGAGAAGGACGACAGGTCGGTGAATCGCTCGGTGACGCTCTGGATCGAGTCCGTCCACGTCGTGATCGCCGTGCAGAAACCGTCGGCCCACTCGTCGGTCGGCGAGGCGGATGGCGAGGCGGACGTCGATTCGTCACTTCCGCCACAGCCTGCAGCGACGAGCGCGAGTGCGGAGACGGCACTAGCAATGAGTGGTTTCTTCATGTCGGAAGGCTATCTCGCCCGCACGGCGACAACGGCTAGAAGCGGCAGGAGCGTCCAGCAGGCGAGCTCGCGCAGGCGTTCCGCGCGCGTCGCCGGCTCGTCGGTCGTAGCGAGCGTCACTTTCGTCCGCGAGCGGAACAGAGCAGCACGTGTGAGCGTTGAGGCCCGGCGTCCGTGCCAACCCGAGGTCACGAGGACGACCTCGTGTGCTCCCACTCGTCGTGCCGCGCGGGCGACTCCCACTGCGTTGCCGATGGTGGATCGAGCACTTCGATCGAGGATCACTCGCGTCGAGGGCGAGGTCCATGCACGCGCCATGAGTTCGGCCTCGGGTGGAGACGTTCTCCGCCTCGACCACCCCGAGAGGAGAACCGCGTCGTCAGGTCGCACCTCGCTCTGCGCGCGCGAAAGTCTCGCCGCACAGACGGGATGGAGGGCGTTGGTGTGGAGGTCCGAGTATCCGAGCACAGCGATGAGACGCATCGGTCAGCGTCTCCGATGCCGGCGCCAGAGCCCGTAAACCAGCAACGTGCTTCCGACTGTGAGCACGAGGCGGACGGCCTTACCGCCGCGGAGCTTCGACTCGCCGCTGGCTCGTTCGCGCATGTGGACGGGTATCTCGACGACGTGGAGCCCTTCCTCGCGCAGGCGCAGAAGCGACTCGACCTCCGGAGCGCCACTCGTGTACGGCTTGCCGAGGGCGGGCATGGCGAGTCGGTTCGCGGCGTACATTCCACTCGTCGCGTCGTGGAATGGTCGCCCGAGGGCGGCACCCATCGCGCGGCGGAGAACCGAGGTCCCGAGCCGCCTGCTCTTCGAGGGCTCGTAACGGTAGGCCTCGTAACCGTCTCCGGTCGCGAACCGTGATCCGACGGCGACGTCGGCCTGGCCCTCTCGCACTATCTCGAGCAGCCGGGCGAGCTCCTCGACCGGGTGCTGCCCGTCCGCATCGACTCGCCCGACGAACTCGTAGCCGTGCTCGTCCGCGAACGCGTAGCCGGCCGCGATCCCATCCTGCAGGCCGCGGTTCTCGCCGAAGGAGAGGACCTCGGCTCCATGTACCTCGGCGGCTGCGGCCGTTCCATCGGTGGAGCCATCGTCGACGACGAGGACGTGGGCTTGCGGAAGGCGCGCCTGCAGCTCGTCGAGAACGGCAGGGAGGTTCTTCTCTTCGTTCCACGCCGGAATGAAGACGAGCGTGTCGGCGTCCGGCATCCCAAGAGTGTAAGTACGGGGCTGAGCCCACTCCTTCAGATCACGTTGTGCTCTGGGCGTGGAGCCGCGCGAGCGAACCTCTCAACCGAGAGCGGCTCGACGCCGACGAACGGCTTCGTACCGAGGACGAGATCTCGAATGATCTCGCCGATCGCGGGGGCCTGCATGAATCCGTGTCCCGAGAACCCAGTGGCGTAGAGGAACCGGCTCGGGTGCTCCGCTTCGCCGACGAGGCCGTTGTGATCGGGCGTCACCTCGTAGTAGCCCTTCCATCCGCGCGCGATCCCCATCTCGAGGAAGTCCGGCGCACGTCGAGCGGCAACTTCCGTCACACGCTCGAGCCAGCCCGGGTCGGTGGGCTTGTCGAAGCCGGCGGGCTGATTCCGGTCGGCCATGCCGATGAGCAGGCCTGGACCCTCGCGGTGGAAATAGAAGCCTGTCGAGAAGTCCACGGTCATCGGTATGGACTCGGGCAACCCGGCGACCGGCGCCGTCGTCACGACCTCTCGAAGCACGGGCTCGACCGGGAGCTCGACTCCTGCCGTTCGCGCCAGTGCCGGAGACCAGACGCCCGCCGCACAGACCACGGTTTCCGTCTCGATCGTGCCGTGGTCGGTGACGACGCCTCGCACCTTCCCGTTCGCGACGTCAACGGCCGTCGCGGGCGACCCGGTCAGCACGGTTGCCCCATGTTGTCGAGCGCCGGCTGCGTACCCCTGCGCGACAGCTTCGGGGCTGGCATGCCCGTCGAGTGGGCAGAACGTCGCCGCGAGCACGCCGTCGAGGCCGGCAAGAGGCGAGAGCCGAGCTGCCTCGTCGACATCGACGAGCCGGCTCGGGACTCCCAGGGCGTTCTGGACCGCGACGTTGTGTTCGAACGTCTCAACGGCATCAGGCGTGTCCAGGAGGAACAGGTACCCGACTTGACGGAAGTCGATCTCCCCGCCGGGGCGCTCGGCGAAGCGCGAGAACGCTTCCACGCCGTGAAGGCCGATCTGGACGTTGAGCGGATCCGAGAACTGCGTTCGCACCCCTCCGGCCGCCCGGCTGGTTGATCCCGAGGACAGCGCGTCGCGCTCGAGCAGACATACGTCGACGCCTGTCTCGGCGAGGTGGAATGCGATGCTGGTGCCTATCGCGCCGCCCCCGACGACGACGACCTCTGCGCTCTTGGGAAGCGCCGTCACCCCCGGACGAGGCTCCGCACGAGGAATCCGAGGTTCGCCGGGCGCTCGGCGAGCCTACGCATGAGGTAGGGGTACCAGTCGGGTCCAAAGGGAGTAGCGACGAGCACCTTGTAGCCCTCGGCCGCGATCGAGCGTTGGAGCGCGGGCCGTACGCCGTAGAGCATTTGAAACTCGAATCGGTCGCGCTCGATCCCCTCGCGGTCGGCGAACGCCTTCACCCGCTCGATCATCGCTTCGTCGTGCGTTGCCACGGCGATGTATGCGCCGCTGTGCATGCCCTTCTCGACGATCTCGATATAGGCACGGTCGACGTCTTTCTTCTCGGGGTACGCGATCTCCGCGGGTTCGAGGTACGCACCCTTGACGATGCGGAGGTTCGGACGCAGCGGAAGGAGTCGCTCGACGTCGTCGGGCGTCCGGTAGAGATAGCTTTGGAGCGCGGTTCCCACGTTGTCGTGACCGGCTGCGCGCAACCGCTCGTAGATGTTCAGCGTGGCGTCGAGGTGCTCCGACTGTTCCATGTCGATACGGATGAACGACCCCAAGCCGGCGGCACGTCCGACGAGGCGCTCGACGTTCGCGTAGGTAGTCTCTGCGTCGAACGAGAGGCCGAGATGTGTCAGCTTGAGGGCGACGTTCGCCTTCAACCCCTCAGCGACGACGCGATCGATGATCCGCTCGTACGCGGCGGTCACAGTTGCCGCGCCCGAGGGATCCAGAATGACCTCCCCCAGGAGCGTTGTGTTCGCGTGTAGTCCGGTTTCGTTCAGGCGCCGCATCACGACCACGCACTCGTCGAGCGTCTCGCCGGCGACGAAGCGGGCCGCGCCGACGCGCATTCCGTGCCCCTGAACGAGGCGCTGGAGCCGGCGGCTCTCGGCCGCGCGCAAGATCGCGGCGCGGGACACCTTGGAGACAATCACGTGGTCGAGACTATCGTCGGGTTACAGTGGGTCGCGATGGAAGGCGGCTCAGCAGAGCGGTCGTTCACTCCGGCGCTGTTTCGGTTCCTGCGGGACTTGCAGGCGAACAACACGCGCGAGTGGTTCGGGGCGAACAGAGATCGTTACGAGGCTGAAGTACGAGGCCCAGCGCTCGACTTCGTTGTGGACGTCGCTCCGCGGCTCGAGCGGATCAGCCGTCACTTCGTCGCAGACCCGCAGCCGTCGGGCGGCTCGCTCTTTCGCATCCACCGCGACACGCGCTTTTCAAAGGACAAATCGCCGTACAAGACGTACACCGGGATGCAGTTTCGACACGAGCTCGGGAAGGACGCGCACGCGCCTGGCTTCTACCTCCACCTCGAGCCGGAGGCGGTCTTCGTCGGTTCCGGAATCTGGCACCCAGATGCGCCCACGCTCGCGAGGATCCGCGAGGCGATCGCCGACGATGCGAAGGCCTGGCGCGTCGGGAAGCGTGTCGGGGGAGGCTTCGAACTCGCCGGGGACAGTCTCAAGCGCGCTCCTGCGGGGTACGACCTTGATCACCCGCTCATCGAGGACCTGAGGCGCAAGGACTTCATTTGCGTCGCGACGCTCTCCGAGAAGGACGTGTGTGCACCCGGGTTCGTGGATGAGTTCGCCCGAATGTGCCGGGCGACGTCGCCGCTCGTTCGCTTCCTGTGCGCCGCACTCGACGCGCCGTATTGAACGCGGGGGTCAGACCCGGGGTCAGACCCCAGACGTGACGCATTGAGACATGTCGGGGGTCTGACCCCGGCTTGTCGACGCCGCGTTACGCGGGCTCGATGTTCTGGTTCAGGTGGAAGACGTTCTCCGGGTCGTACTCCCGCTTGATCTGGGCGAGGCGGTCGTAATTCGGGCCGTAGGCCGCCCGCACCGCGTCGACCTTCTCGTCGTCGCCCAGGTAGTTCAGCCACCGTCCCTCGGCGAACGACGGGCGGAACGCATCGTACGTCTCACGCGTCCACGCGATGTTCGCGTCGGTGTCGGCCGGGTCGAGCCAGGTGCTCGGCATGATCAGGTTGTACCCGGCGGTGCGGTGCGGAACTGCGGTGGCCGTGGGGTCGACCCGCGTGACCGCGCCGTGATACTGCTCGATCAAGATCGCGTTCATCGTCGAGGGGGTTGAAGCAAAGCGTGTCACGGCCTCGTCGATGAGGGAGTCGCTCAACTCCGAGAGGAAGCTCGACTTCCAGTAGCTGAGCGCGCCTCTCGGGAAGCCATCGTCGAGCATGGCGTTGATCGCCGGATACGGCATCGGCCCGAGCATCTCCATCACCGGCGAGCCGAAGGCGCGAATCGGCGCGATCTCCGCTTCAGCCTCTTCGGGCGTCCCTGCATGGCACAGAGCGAGCGCTGCGATCTTCATGCCGGATCCGTCGGGTGCGTGTGCCAGCACGCAGTGAACGGTGAGCTCGTCCGAGGTCGAACTGGTGAAGTCTCGGTAGAAGCGCAGGACATCGCCGGCGGCGTCGATCGGGTGGGCGATCAGGCCTCCGACGATCTGGGTCAGCGGGTGAAGCTGGAACACGAACGACGTTGCCACCCCGAAATTGCCACCTCCTCCGCGCAGCGCCCAGCAGAGGTCCGGGTTCGAGTCGGCGGTGACATTCAGGACGTCGCCCTTCGCCGTCACGAGCTCGACGGCGAGGAGGTTGTCGGAGGCAAGCCCATAGACGCCCATGAGCCACCCGAGACCTCCGCCGAGCGTGTAGCCGGCAATCCCGGTGGTCGAGACCTGGCCGCCGGTCACGGCAAGCCCGTGCAGCGCGGTCTCACGATTGAACTCGGCCCACGTGACTCCGGCTTGCGCACGAATCGTGCGCGCGCTCGGGTCGACGTGCATTCCCTTCATCTCGGCGAGATCGATCATGAGCCCGCCATCCGTCACGGCCCGACCGGCGACGTTGTGGCCGCCACCGCGCACGGAGACCTCGAGGCCCGCCTCACGGGCGAGCGCGATCGCCTCGACGACGTCGGCTGTGCCCTGGCAGCGCGCGATCAGCGCGGGTCGCTTGTCGATCAGGCCGTTGTGGATCTGGCGCGCTTCGTCATAGCCGTTGTCTTCGGCCTGGAGAAGACTTCCGGAGAACGCAGCCGCGAGTGCTTCGAGGCGCTCGGAGTCGAGCGCAGCCATGGTCGTCATCCCTGCCTCCAGTCGTAGCGGAAGGACAGATCATAGAACCGGGTCGCCGTCAGCGCGGGACTCGGCTCGGGGCGGCATCCGACGCGCCGCACTCGAACGAGTCCGCCTCAACCGAGTGCTGTGAGTGCCGCCGCGGAAGCGCTGTCGGCTCGAGCGAACGGCGTGCGATCTCGTCACCGATCGTGCGCTCACCGAGAGAGGCGAGCGCTCGGTACAGCGCTGCCCGCGTCGCTGCCTCGCGCACAGCGGCGAAGAAGGTGGGGAGCCAGCGGCCGGCGTGATCGGTCAGAAACGACGCGGTGATCTCGTCCAGCAGCTCGACGTCCTCGCTTGCCTCGACTGCCGTGAGTCGTCGCAGCTCGAGGAACGAGAGGAACTCGAGCTCGCATCCCACGTGATCGGGACGCTCACCGGCAGGCCCGCTCGGCTCGGCGCCGAATGCGCGGTAGAAAGCGGCGACGTCGGCCATCTGCCGGCCCTGGCGTATCGGGTCGAGCTCGTAGCTGCCCTCGTACGGCGCCACCCGCACGGTGCCTCCGAACAGCTCGTTGTAGTTGGTGGCAAGCTCTACGACCGTGCAGGCGCGCACGGCCGAGAGAACGTCCTCGAGCTCGCGCGAGCTCTCGGTCTCGAGCACTCCTTCCGCGAGCGCCTCGACCTCGGCGACCGTTTCGGTCGTCGGTGACGTGAACCCGAGGGAGAGGAGACGCCAGAGCGCAGCGAGCCGCACCTCGGGGGAAGCGACAACCGTCACTTTCCCTCCAGCTGGAGCGTCTGCCAGTTCGCGATGTGCTTGCGGCCGCCGCGGTTCTCCTCGGAGCCGAGCCAGACGGCGAATGCGACCGGCCACGATGACCCCGGCGCGAGCGGCTCGCCGACGCCGTCGCGCGCCGACGGGATCGCGATGACGACGCGCCAGCGTCCGTCGTCATTCACTCCGTGACCGACGGCGGCTTGGTTCGGGAGATGTGTGACCGAACCGAATCCCTCGGCGACGACTTCCTCGACGGGCGACGAGCGCACGTTCTGCGAAAGGGGATTGCCCGCCTCGCGCCCGACCCAGTAGAGCTGCGCCGTCTTCGGCGGGAGCACGTCATCCGGCATCACGTCGTGCACGACTGCGGGATAGATCTGGTCGACGCCGGTGTTCCCTCCCGAATCGATGTCCCGCTGCCAGGTTGCGCGCCACTGGAGGATGTGAACAGGGCTGCCGGGTGCCCCCATCGTCAACGCGGGCGGCGCGCCGCTCCTCGTCGGAAGCTGAACTGCAACGGCATCGTGGTAGCGGCGGATGCCGTCGAGGTCGTCGACCGAGTCATCGTCCCACTCGAGAAGCAGCGCAACCTGCGCGCCGTTGTGAAGAGCGCGCGCGTCGAGCGAAGTGATTCCTGCTTTTTCGAGGAAGGGCTGCGCGATCTGCTGTGGAGCTAGCGCGACGTACGTCCGGTCGGCGCCCTTCCACGCGCGCGCAGCAGGATCCGAGGTCGGAAGGTCGCCCTCGACGTACGGGGCGACGATCGGAGCGCCTTCGACGGGAGGCTTCTTGTTGTCGACCGCCACGGCGACCGCGGCGATGGCAGCGCCGCCCACAACCAGGCCACCTGCTGCCGCACCGCCGTAGAGAAGTGCGTCCTTGCGAGTGATCTGCGTCTCGGTCATCAGCTCCTCACGTGTTGTGGAGATAGCCGGTCGTCGGCTCGCCCGCGACCTCGGTGGCGAACTCGAAGGGTCGAACGAACGTGGGCTCGCGCAGAGGGACTGCGACGATCTCCTCACCGTCCTCGTCGTACGCGCGCGCGACTCCTCCCGTCACGTCCCAGGTGTGCATGATCCGCTCGGTCGCGCCGAAGAGCATGAGCAAGCCGAGGAGCTCCGGATCGTCCTTCGCGTTGCGGTACATCTCGACCGCCTTCTCCACGCCCGGCCCGAACATCTGGGTGAGGTACTTCGTCGGGACGTGCACCGGCGGGATGTAGTAGACGTTCGGCTCGAGCCCGAGCTGAGGGTAGATCGGCAGGGCGATCTTGCGAATGTGGACGAGGAAGTCCGCCGGCTTGCGCGGATCGATCTCGTCCGGCGCCGACAGGTAGTTGGTCAGGCGTAGCCGTCCGATGCACGACGTCGTGCACTGCGTCTGGAGCCCCTGCTCGAGCTTCGGGTAGCAGCCGATGCACTTCTCCGAGACACGCGTCTCGAGGTTGAACATCGTCTTCTTGTAGGGGCACGCCGTGAGGCACTCCTGGTACCCCCGGCAGCGGGTCTGATCGACGAGGACGACTCCGTCCTCCGGCCGCTTGTAGATCGCCTCGCGCGGGCAGGCGGCGACGCAGGCCGGGTATGTGCAGTGGTTGCAGATCCGCTGCAGGTAGTACATCCACATCATCGAGTGCGGGTTGTCCGGGATGTACGTCGTGTCCGCGGCGTTCCCGGTCGGCTCGTCCTCGCCGATGTTCGGATGCGACCAGTCCTCCTCAGCGGGCGCCCAGCCGAGGACGCGCTCACCCTCGGGGGCAGCCTCGAAGATCGTCTCACCCGAGTAGACGTCGCCGTTCCACTCCTGCTCGCCGAGGAGCTCGAGGATGTTGACGTCCCAGCCCGTTGGATAGAAACCGTAGGGCTTCGTCTCGATGTTGTTCCAGAGCATGAACTCCTGGCCCTTGCCCCAGGTCCACGTGCTCTTGCAGGCGATCGTGCAGCTCTGGCAGGCGATGCACTTGTTCGTGTCCATGATCATCGTGAACTGCTTCTTCGGGCGATCCGCGGCGTACGGGTACTCCATGTCCCGACCGAGCTGCCAGTTGGACACCTTTGCCATGGATCAGCTTCCTTTCCGCTTGCGCGTGACGAACTCGCCCGCGAGGTAAGCCTGCATTGCCTCGGAGGGATCGTCGGGCCGGAGGCCGAGCGTCACGGGCCGCCACTCGCCGACGCCCTCGTCGCCGCCGTCCTCGGCCTTCTCGACCTTGACGTAGCCCTCCTTCGGCGCTCCCGACGGCGAGTGGACGTCCGCCTCGAAGCCCTTGCCGATCGTCTGCCCGAAGTACGCCTTCCGGTTCATCGAGTCGGTCATCTGCGTGGGCCGCAGGTACGCGCGAGTGCCCGACTGATGGCTTCCGTGCCGGAAGAGCGCCACGTAACCGGTGTCCTGGTTCTGGGCGGGTCCTCCGGGGACGTCCTTCTGCGCCTGCACGGTGCCCGGCGTCGCCGCATACATGTTGAACCACGTGCGGATGACTCGGCGCGGCATCCCCGAGTAGATCCGGACGCGCATCATCGCCCGCGCGACGTCGTAGAACTCGTCCGACGAGTCGGCGCCGCGGTAGGGACGGTCCTCGGGGTCGGCGTCGAGCCAGATGTAGTCGCCGTCCTTCAGGCCGAGCTCCTTCGCGTCGCGGGGGTTGATCTCCGCATATGCCTCGCCCGTCCAAGGAGTTCGCGAGTCCCGCCGGTACGGGTCGCCGAAGGGTCCGAAGAGCATCGCGATCCAGTCCGAGTCGACTGCCGTCGAGTGGGCGCCCCAGCGGTACTTCGGCGTCTGGAACACGAAGCGGTACGCGGGGTCCTTCTCCGTCAGCGGGTGCTTCGAGAGCTTGAGCTCCTGCCACGTCCGAACGACGTTTCGGTACTGGCGCGTCTCCACGTCCATCTGCGACTCGGGCACGCCGTAGTCCTCGGGCGCGCGCGGGTTGATCGACGGGTGCTTGCTGTTCGCCAGGATCGCGTTCGGCTCGTAGAACGTGGCGTCGACGGGCTCGCGCCATATGGGAAGGGACTCACCTGCCGCCTGCCATTCCGGCTCGGGGCGGTAGAACTCGAGCCTCCCGGTTGGCGTGTACCAGGGCTTGTCCTCCTGGCGTTGCTCCCAGCCGGCGTGACGGGGGTAGGTGCGCGCGTTCATGAGGAGTGGGACGCCCTTGGCGGAGCTCGCGTGCAGATCCTCGTAGAGAATCCCGCGCGTTGCGTTCGAGCCTGAGAGGACGCGCTGGAGGTAGGGCGTCGGGTCGCCGTCAAGGATGCCCTTCCAGTACGTCTTCATGCGTGGCTCGTCGACGAGGTCGGCGAGCGCGGCAGCTACGCCTGCAAGGATCTCGTAGTCGGAACGCGTGTTATGGATGCGCGCGAGCGGAGTCTTCGGGAAGGCGAGCAGGAACGGGTTCGTGCAGCTCGCCGTCATGTCCGGGAGCTTGAACTCTGCCCACGAGTCGGCCGGGAATACGAGGTCGGAGTATTCGCAGGAGCTTGTCCAGTGCCACTCGTTGCAGAAGACCGCATCCTGCTTCGGCAGTGTGTTCTTGACGACGTCGAATGACCACTTGGCATTGCCCAGGAGCGAGTTCGAGTTGCCGAACCAGATCAGCTTGGTGGGCGTCGGCATGTGCGACTTCCCGGTGATGATCTCGCTCGGTGACACGAGCGGCCGATCGCCGTAATTCCAGTAGTGCGCCGACTCGGACTTGAAGTAGCGTTTCACGCGCGCCGGCTTCGTCAGGTCGGCCTCCTGGTCGAAGGGGTTCTCGGCGATCCACTGGCCCATCGCCTGGAAGAGAGAGCCGCGGTAGTTGCCCGCGTAGCTCCCGACGTTGCCGGAGAAGTGGCCGATGTTGTCCGTGAGAGCTGCGACCAGGAAGTGAACGCGGCCGAAGAGGTCGGCGTTGAAGTAGTGATTCGGGCCCATTCCGGCTGCGAGAAGTGCGTTCCCCTTGTTGGCGGCGAGTTGCCTGGCGAGGCTGCGGACAGCGGCCGGGTCGACGTTGCAGACCTCGGAGGTCGTCTGAACGTCGAAGTTCTCGTCGAGGTACTCCTTGAGCAGGCTGAATGCCGTCCGCGCCTTCACGTTCGTCCCGTCCACGAGCGTGACGTCGAACGCGCCGAGCAAGGCCGGGTCTCCGGCGAACTTCGCGCCGATCTCGTCGCGATTCACCGCAGCAGGCCCGTTGGTCGCGCGATCCCAGTAGACGAAGTCGCCCCATTCCTCTCGAAGCTCGGTCGGAACGACCTGCTTATCGGCGGTGAACGGCGGCGATGGCGGCGCCGCCAGTTCTTCTTCTGTTTTCAGAGCGACGTAATTCTCGAGCGGAGCCTGCCGGTAGCCCTCGAACACGTCTCGCGCGCTCAGGCGCTCGCCCGTGTCGAGGCGAACGAGGAGCGGGAGGTCGGTGCGCTGGATGACGGCGTCGCGGTCGTACAGCTTCTTCGTGATCAGCTCGCGTGCGACGCCCAGGAGGAATGCGGTATCGGTTCCGGGGCGGAGGATGACGATCTCGTCAGCCTTGTTCGCGGTCGGCATGTAGTCGGCGGAGATCACGACCACCCGCGTCCCCTTCAGGCGGGCGTCCCCGATCCAGTGGGCGTCGGGCATCTTCGTGCAGATCCAGTTCATGCCGATGAGCACGAGCAATTTCGAGTGCTCGGCCGCGAAGAGGTCGAAGTCCACGGTCTGGCTCCCGCTGACCATCGGGTGGCCGGGTGGCAGGTCCGTGTGCCACGCGTAGTTGTCGAACGCGCGGCTGCCGACGATCTCCTCCGGCGGAGCCTCCGGACGGAGCTTGCCGTCGAGGAGCGCGAGCATGTTGGCGAACCGGTAGAAGCCGAACACCCGACCCGCGCCGAGCAGCGGCATACCGCCACGCATCTTGATCGCCTGCACGCCCGCGCCGTGCATCGCCTCGACCATCGCGGGCTCGTAGCCCTGCTCGAGAAGCTTCCCCGCGCCGTCCTCACCCTTATAGGTCTCGGCCACGTTCTGGAGGGTTTTTGCGGCGATCGCGAGCGCCTCGTCCCATGGGATCTGCAGCCACTCGTCGTAGCCGCGCTTCTCCATGTCCGCCCTCGGCGTCCCGTCGTCGTGACGAGGGAAGCCCGCGTCCGCCCACTCCTTGAAACCCTTTCGAATCATCGGCGCCTTCACCCGTCGGTCTCCGTAGATCCGGCGTCCGAGGATCAGCCCCTTCTGGCAGATGCGCGGATCCCACCGATGCGAGGCTTGGTTGCCGGCGAGGTCGGTGGCCTTCCCGTACCCGTAGGTCGGCGAGATCCGCACGATGACGCCGTTCTTGACGTGGGCGCGAAGCAGGCAGTTGTGCGTGTCGTTCGGGGCGCACGTGAAGACGAACGAGTCTTCTTCGGCGAACTGGTCGCGGTAGATGCGCTCCCAGCTTCGGTCGGGCATCTGCGCGAGCGGGTTCGCAATGGCTACGGCCTGAGGTTCGCTTTGCGCCGATGCGCTCGAGAGGAATTGCGCCGGCAGGAAGAGTTCGGCGAGACCGGCGCCGGTACCCACCACGACAGCGCGCTTCAGGAGCTCTCGCCGCGACAGATCGGACATCGCCCGAAAGCCTCGTCGCGCCTCCAGCGCCTCGCATCAGCGCTGCCCCGCAGAGACTTTCCGTAGTTTTCCGCTGGCGCCGCGACGCGCCTCCTGCTAATTCAGAGAGGGGTCGGGAGGCATGAGCGCGAGCACCCCGAAAGGGCCTCCCTTTCGCTTCAACACGTCGCTCCAGAGCGCGTCCGGATTCTCGGTGAAGACGTCCTGCAGAAGCGCCGGCTCCACGATCCAGGAGCCCTCCTCGAGCTCGCTGTCGAGCTGTCCCGGACCCCAGCCCGCGTACCCGGCGTAGACACGCGCTCTGCGGAGCTCTCCGAGCGCGTCCGGATCGACCTCCGCCGGGAGAAATCCCACCGATTCGAGGACGAGGGAGGCTGCGCGTTCGGGCTCGACGAAGTCGGCGAGCACGACGATTGCGGAGGGTTGAACCGGACCACCGACGTGCATCGAGGCGATGTCGTCGACGAGCACCGCGAGCTCCGGAACTGCGTCGTTTACGGTCGCCTCGGACGCACGATTGAGGATGACTCCGAGCGCGCCATCGTCGGAGTGCTCGCCCACGAGGATCACGGTGCGCCAGAAATTGGGGTCGATGAGCGACGGGCCCGCGATCAAGAGGTGTCCCTTCAACGACTCCATGGCCATAATCATCGTCGAATGGAAGGTGTCTCCCGCGAGATCAGGCTCGTCGCACGCCCAAAGGGGGCTCCCGGCGCGGATCTGTTCGAGGTCGCCGAGACCCCGATCCCGGATCCAGGGGACGGTCAGCTGCTCATCCGCAACGCCTATTTCTCCGTCGACCCGTATATGCGGCCGCGCATGAACGATGTCCGCTCGTATGTCGCACCGTTCACGCTGGGAGAGGCGATGAGAGGAGGCGCGGTCGGTCAAGTCGTGGTCTCGCGCAATGCGACTCACCTCGAAGGGAGTTGGGTGGTTCACGGCCTCGGGTGGCGCGAGTGGACGTTGTCCGACGGCTCCGGTCTACGCAGGATCGATCCCTCG
>Ga0224510_10000642_pt1 | contig 26048 bp, 21 predicted proteins | sample SF_May12_sed_USG_FD_170161 | JGI IMG/M metagenome (GOLD analysis project Ga0224510, IMG submission 170161) | Sediment microbial communities from San Francisco Bay, California, United States - SF_May12_sed_USGS_4_1 | ecosystem: Environmental > Aquatic > Marine > Sediment | place: USA: California... | reverse complement strand
ACGAGGTGCAGATCGTCAGCAAGCAGCAGTCGGAAATTATCGATCTGGTAGAAACGCTCAGTCCGCGTTTTGAGGCGGTGCATCAAGCGATGCATTTCCAATCTCAAGGGGCGGAGCAAATTAACGAGGCGATGATCAAGCTGAACGAAGATGCACAACAAACCGTTGAGTCGCTGCGTTTAGCTAATCGCGCCACTTACCGTCTGAATGATTCCGCCCAATCCTTGCAGGCGAGTGTGTCTCGCTTCAAGGTGGGCAAATAACCTTTGCGATGACGCTGTATGACCGGCCAACGCCAGCAAGACATTATCAGCAACGCCTGCTGGCGCCACATCGGTGTGCTGGGGGACAAGCCCGGCACCTGTTCTGAGTTGGCTCGGGTAATTCACTGCCAAACTGTGACGTATTTGCGAAAGCGGCTCGAGAATTATTTGATCGGCGCGCACGCAGTGGAGAGCAGCCATTGCCATTGACGGCAACGGGCGATGAGCTGGTGTCCCATGGTGACGCATCGTTATTGCCACTGCGCCTGGGCAGCACATGGATTGGTATTGCCACCGAACAAGTTCACCTCATCAGTCAAATTGCCGAAGTCCATCGCGTACCATTTCGCAGTAATGAATGTGTGCTGGGCGTCGTTGCCGTTCAGGGGGAAGTGATGCCCTGTATATCGCTGTCTGCCTTGTTGGGAGTGGCGCGCGATGAAAAAAATCAGCGCAGAAATACGCCTGGACGCTACGAGCGAATGGTGGTGCTCAACTACGGCACATTGCGTGTGGCCACCGCAGTGGATGAAGTGCGCGATGTGACACATTTCTATTTCAAGGAATTGCAAGAGAAAGTGGAATGCAGTGAGGCAGTTAGGCATTTCATCAAAGGTGAATTGCGGGTTTCTCAACGGGGGGAATCCTATGCCATTTATAAGCTGGACATGACGTTGTTGGAGCAGCGGATACGCAAGGAGTTGGCGTAATGTCAGATTACGGGTCCATGTCGATGATCGAATTATTCCGCATGGAAGTGGAAGGTCAGTTGGATTGGCTCAGTGATCATTTGTTGCCGTTGGAAAAGGAGCCGCAATTAGCAGTGACGCAGTGGGAAGGATTGATGCGTGCGGCGCATTCCATTAAGGGGGCGGCACGCATGGTGAAGATCGGTGCGGTGACTCGGTTGTCACACGCTATGGAAGATTATTTTGTGGCTGCGCAGCGCGGTGAAGTTGAGCTGTCCATTGATGGCGTAGATTTTCTGCTAAAACTTACTGACAAAATTCGCGGTATTGTTGTGCTGGACGAGGATGACCTGATGTCATACGAATCTCGGCACGAAGGTGAAATTTCAGCTATTGAAAAACAAATTTCCAATTGGCTTCAGGCAGGGACTGGTCATAAAAACCAAACTCCCCCCAAAGGCACAAATAATCCATCAGCCAAAAAAGAAATAGATTATAGCACGGCATCGATGATGGATCTGTTTCGTGTTGAAACTGAAGCACCGTTGACAGAGTTGCTGGATGGGCTGTTGTCCCTGGAAAAAGAGGGAAATCTGGGTGTTGAACAATGGCAGGCCATGATGCGAGCTGCTCACTCGGTGAAAGGTGCTGCGCGGATGGTGGAGATTTCTGCCGTTGTGCGTATTGCACACGCGATGGAGGATTGTTTTGTTGCGGCACAAAATCAGCGTCTGCAGTTGCGTGGTGAAGATGTAGATTTTTTGTTGAAGCAGGCAGATCAGCTCAAGTTGATGCTGGCGGCCAGCGATGAGCAGTTGCTGGGGTGGGAGGCCGCACATGAAGCCGAGCTTTCTCAAGTTGAAAAGCGTATTCAGCAAATTTTGGCGTCATCGAACAAGGTTGAATTAGTTGGCAATAATGTTGTTGAAAAAAGTGAACCGCTAACAGATCGAGTCAATGAATCCGATGTGGCGTCCAGTACTCCAGCGGCTAATCGCAGTAGTGAACGTGCGCTGCGTGTTTCGCCTGCCCGGCTCAATCGAATGCTGGGATTGACCAGCGAAATCGTGGTTGAAGGTCGGCGTTTAAGTTATCAATTGCAGGCGCTGGCACAAATCAAACAGCAGCAAAGCCGATTGGTGGCAGAGATTAATCGTCTTCGCAGTAAGTTGAGTAACATTGAGCTCGATAGCGCGCTATTGCAGCAGTTGCGCAGTACACACAAGCTGGCTGAGGATTTGCGAGAATCGCTGACGTCGCAATTTACCGAGCTGCAAACCCACGAACGTAGGGCGCAGAGTTTAAGTGACCAGTTGCATTTTGAGGTGTTGGCCAGCCGCATGCGGCCATTTTCAGACGTGACTCAGGCATTGCCACGCCTGGTGCGGGATTTAGGCCGTAACCTGGGAAAAGAGGTTCGTTTGACCATAAGTGGCCTGGGTACCTTAGTGGATCGCGATGTGCTGGAGCGCATTGATACGCCACTAAAACATTTGGTGCAAAATGCGGTTGATCACGGCATTGAGCTGCCTGGTGAGCGACAGCGGGTTAGAAAAACAGCCGAAGGCGAATTGCGGCTGCAAATCAGTCAGAGTGCGGGCATGTTGTTTGTTGTGCTGGCAGACGATGGTGCAGGTATTGACCTAAATAAATTACGTCGTCGCATTATCAGTAAAAAACTGGCGACCGCCAATGAACTCGCGCCGCTGGATGAAATGGAGTTGTTGGACTTTTTGTTTGTTCCAGGTTTTTCTACGCGTACCGAAGTCAATCAATACTCCGGTCGTGGCGTAGGTTTGGATATTGTTAAAGACACGGTCAAGTCTCTGGGGGGAAGCATTCATGCCAGCACTACCCCTGGGGTTGGAACACGGTTTCAAATGTTGCTGCCGCTGAGCATTTCGGTCATTCGGGTGTTGCAAACCACGATTTGCGGTGAGGCATTCTCTATTCCGTTGGGGCGTATTCATCGCTTGCTGGTTGTGCCATCCAGTCAGTTGCAATGGCAAAATAATCATTCACGAATTCAGATTGATGGTCGCTGGGTTAATTTATTTCACGCCAACTCAGTGTTTGGTGGACGCGTCCCTGACACGTTTCCGGACGAGTTGGATGTGATTGTGTTGGGTCAGGCGCCGCAGTTGCATGCTTTGGTGGTCGAGCGAATTTTTGGTGAACAGGAAGTTAGTCAGCAGCGAATGGATCACATGTTTGGTCAGTTGCGCGGCGTCAGTGCCGCGACCTTGCTGGATGATGGCAGCTTGTCACTGATTGTCGATTGCGATGACTTGCTGCAGATGTTTGAGAATTATCGTCGCGACAGCAGTAATGTGGATGTCAGTCAGTTGGTGGCGCGTGCGTGGACTCGGCGGCGGCGAGTACTCATTGCCGAGGATTCTACGGCCATGTGTGATATTCAACGCGAGTTGCTGGAAGCAAAGGGATATGAAGTTCAGGTAGTGCACGATGGATTTGCTGCGTGGGATGCGTTGAATAATCACGATTACGATTTATTGATCAGTGACATTGATATGCCGGGCGTGGATGGTTTGGCCTTGCTTGAGCGCTTGCGCGCCAACGAGCGTAGTTGCGAAGTGGCGGTGCTGTTACTGACTCGACTGGATCAAAGCATGGTGGAAAAGCGAATTGCTGGTGACCGGCGAACCGTTTACATGAACAAGGCGGATTTTGACGACCAGTCTTTCCTCAGTCAAATCGGGCATTTGCTTGGCTGGAGGTCAGAATGAAGGTCGGGGTGGCCTGTTACACGCCTAAAATTATGGCATTGGTGGCCAGTTCGTTGCGCGGTGTGCGCGGAATGCGCATTACCTGGATGACCAGCGATGCGGATGAATTGAGCATCTTGTCGGTACAAAGCCCGGCTGATGTGGTTTTGATGTGTGTCTCGTTTGTGCGTCGTAGTACTCAGGAGCAATTGCGTGAGCTGTGTCAGGATTTGCAGGTACCAGTGATTTTGCTGATCGAAAGCGATAAAAACGAGGCCGATGATGTCGCCAGGGCGATGAGTTGTGGTGTCAAAGGGATTAGTGTCATTGATTATGCACTGTTCGAGAAAGGGGAGGGGGCAAATCAATTAGTACTGAATATTTCTCGATTTGCACGGACAAAGGCTAAAGCAAACACGCGCTTAGACGTAAACAGCCAAGAGGACTTGGGCAAAAAAAGGCAGCATTACCTGGTGGCGGTTGGTTCATCCTCGGGTGGGCCGCAGGCGCTGATGGAATTGCTGGCAGCGATGTCGGGCAATTCAACAGCCAGTTTTGTGATTGCCCAGCACATGGACAAGGAGTTTGTTCCTCGATTTGCACAGTGGCTGGAGCAACAAAGTGGTTTTACGGTCAAGCTGATTGATGAAGGCGAGCGTTTACGGCCGAGTATGGTTTATCTGGGTAATGGTCAGGGGCATGTGGTGTTAAAACGTGGTCAAACCTTGGGTTATCAAGTGGCGCAAGCTGGCGAGCCATATTGCCCGTCAGCGAACGTGTTATTTCATAGCGTAGTCGATCGGGCGCGGCTTCCCTGTTGTGCAGTGTTATTGTCTGGCATGGGTGAAGATGGGGCTGCAGGCATGCTGGAAATGAAGCAGGCGGGATTTTATACCGTGGCCCAGGACGAAAAAAGTGCGGCGGTGAATGGCATGCCAAAAGCCGCAGTAGATTTGGGGGCTGCCACCGATGTTTTGGCAGCGGCAGATATCGCTAAGGCGTTAATGCGACGCTACGAGGCGGATCATGGATAAGCAACAACCAGAGCAGTTCAGCACAGAGGACCAAGCGATTACCTGTATTCGTAATCCTGTGGTGCTGTTGGTGGATGATCAGCGCATGGTTGCTGAGGCCATCCGTCGTATGCTCGCGGATGAGCAGGATATTGCATTTCACTATTGCAGCGATCCGTCACAAGCGATGGAAATGGCAGATCAAATCAAGCCGACGGTGATTTTGCAGGATTTGGTGATGCCGGACATTGATGGTTTGACGCTGGTACGGTTTTATCGCGCCAATACGATTACAGAAATGGTGCCAGTGATTGTGTTGTCTTCGCGTGAGGATCCACGTGATAAAAGCTTGGCATTTAGTGCCGGTGCCAGTGATTATCTGGTCAAGCTGCCGGATCAAATTGAATTGATTGCGCGCATTCGGGCGCACACTAAAAGCTATTTGGCGCAGATGGAGCGCGATGAAGCCTACCGACAGTTACGTGATTTGCAGAGAAGGCTGGAAGACAGTAATGCCGAGTTGCAGCGACTTTCCAGCCTGGATGGCTTGACGGGAATTGCTAACCGTAGACGGTTTGATGAATTTCTGGATACCGAATGGAAGCGTGCCATGCGCACCAAAACCAGTCTGGCATTGATACTGGTCGACATCGATTATTTCAAACCCTATAACGATAATTATGGCCACCAGGCTGGCGATGAATGCCTACGATTAGTGGTGGAATGTTTGAACAAGTTTTTCCGCCGATCCACTGATTTGTTTGCCCGCTATGGTGGTGAGGAATTTGTTATTGTGCTGCCGGAAAATGATTTACGCTCAGCATTTCAACTGGCGAAAAAACTCAATCAGGCCGTGAATGAACTGAATATGCCGCATGGCTACTCCAAGGTGAGTGACCACGTGACCATCAGTCTGGGTGTGGCCTGTTGCGAGCCCGCCATCGATTGCGATACGACCACCAGTTTGATTGAAAAGGCCGACCAGGCGCTTTACGACGCCAAGGAAAGTGGCCGAAATCAAGCCAAGGCCGCCAAGCCCTGCCTGACCCAATATGGCCTGAGCGAGGCCGATCTGGACTAGATTCACCGCCACCCTGTGCCCCCTGTGATCTTCGCGGTACAATAGCGCCATGAAAATGAATTACGTCTTCAATCCCGATGCCAGTTGGGGCCGTGCCGCCATTGCCCAGTTGGAAATCGCCCATCAATTGGTCGAAGAAGGCCGGTCCAGTCGCGTGGACCTGGCAGATGAACTCGCCGGGATTCTGAATCAGCTTAATGTGGATTACGAACTGATCGTTGCCGGTTTTTTGTACGAGGCATTCGATGGTGAGCTTGCTCGTCAAGCCGCGATTGAAGCCCGGCTGGGGGCGCGTATCGGCCAGTCCTATGGCGAGATGTGTCGCCTGCTGGACGTGAATGCGCCCTGGCTCAGTGGTGCGGATTTGAAATCCGGTGGTCATCAATTGATGCTGCTGTCGATGATGAAAGATGTCCGACTGGCATTTTTATTGTTGGGGCATCAACTGCTACGCATGCGTCACCTGAAAGGTGCGCCCGCCGACATGATCAAGCGCGAAGCCGCATTTACCCGTTACGTGTTTGCGCCCATGGCCAATCGGCTGGGGATTGGTCAGCTCAAGTGGGAGCTGGAAGATCTGGCGTTTCGCTTTTCGCAGCCTGAGGAATATAAACGCATTGCCAGCGCGCTGGAGGAACGGCGCGTGGATCGCGAGCGGTATATTCAGCAGGTGGTGGGCGAACTCAGTTATGCGCTGCAGGCGGCGCACATTCAAGCCAAGGTTTATGGTCGGCCCAAACATCTTTTTTCCATCTGGAAAAAAATGCAAAACAAGGATCTGGATTTTAAAGATCTGTACGACGTGCGCGCTTTGCGGGTGATGGTGGATGACATTACCCAATGCTATGCCGCGCTGAGCGTGGTGCATACCGTGTGGCCATTTGTGCACGGTGAATACGACGATTACATTGCTGCCCCCAAAGCCAACGGCTATCAATCACTGCACACCGCGGTGCATGGGCCCGAAGGAAAAACCATTGAAGTGCAAATTCGCACCCATGAAATGCATGAATTTGCCGAGCTGGGTGTGGCAGCACACTGGCGCTACAAAGAAGGCGGCAGCAGCAAGCGCGATGAGGCCCTGGAAAAACGCATAGAATCGCTGCGGATGATGTTGTCTGGCGATGTCTGCCCGGTGCCCGGGCTCGAAGATAGTCGCGATGAAGCGCACATCTACGTGCTGACTCCGCAAGGCAAAGTGGTAGAGCTGGTTGCCGGTGCAACACCGCTGGATTTTTCCTACAGCGTGCACACTGAACTGGGGCACCGTTGTCGCGGTGCCAAGGTTAACGGCCAGATGGTACCGTTGACGACGCCGCTGAGCAGTGGTCAGGAAGTGGAAATTATCACCGCCAAAGAAGCGCGTCCCAGTCGCGATTGGTTGGTGCCGCATTTTGGTTATCTGAAAACATCACGGGCGCGCAGCAAGGTTAAAGCCTGGTTCCGTGCGCAGTTTCGTCGCGAACATATCGAAAGCGGCAAGGGTACGCTGCAAAAAGAAGTGGGCAAAGACAAGCTGGCCGGTTGGCCTTGGGATGCCCTGTGCAAGCGATTTAATTACCAGACCGCAGAAGATATTTATGCCGCCGTTGGTCGTGGTGAACTGGGTTTGCAGCAGTTGTTGCACGCCGTGGAAGACTTGCAGCCCGAAACACAGCCAATGCAGGATGACGATGTTCACCTCACCAAGGCAACGCTCAACAGCGGCAAGGTGGTGGTGCAAGGCGTCGGTGATTTGATGACTAGCCTTGCGCGCTGCTGTAAGCCGATGCCAGGTGATGATGTGGTTGGATTTATCACTCGAGGCCGTGGTGTGACGGTGCATCGTCGCAGTTGTTCCAATGTTGAGCACATGCGCGCGCTGGAACCTGAACGATTCATTGATATTCACTGGGGTGGCCGCGGCAGTTTTGAAGTGGACATTGAGATTGAAGCCATGGATCGTTCTGGCTTGCTGCGCGATGTTACTTCGGTGCTGGCAGGCGAAGAGGTCAACGTGCTGGCCGTCAACACCCACAGCGATAGAAAGGTTCACAGTGCACACATGCGTTTGACGCTGGAAGTGCGTGGTGGTGATCATCTGAATCGTGCGTTGGCGCGATTGTTACAGATACAAAGCGTGCTGGAAGCACGGCGGGTAAGTAAATAATGCAAGATTTAAAAAATATTCAGGCGCTGTTGGATATCATGGCGCGTCTGCGTGATCCGCAGTCCGGTTGTCCCTGGGATCAAAAACAAACTTACCAAACCATCGTGCCGTACACGCTGGAAGAAGCCTATGAAGTGGCCGAGGCCATCGAAAACAACGACTATGCCGAGCTGAAAGACGAGCTGGGTGATTTGTTGTTCCAGGTTGTGTTCTATGCGCAGATCGCCAAGGAAGAAAAGCGTTTTGATTTTGCTGATGTGGTGCAGGCAATCTCCGAAAAAATGCTGCGCCGCCATCCGCATGTGTTTGCCGATGTTCAGGTCAACAGCACTGATGACATTAAGCAAAACTGGGAACAAATCAAAACCGCCGAGCGCGTGGCCAAGGGCAAGGCCGAGCAGGTGCCCAGTGCAATGGATGGCGTGACCAGTGCATTGCCAGCGCTGACCCGGGCAAAGAAATTACAGACCAAAGCCAAGCGCGTTGGTTTTGACTGGCCGGATGTCAGTGGCGTGTTTGCCAAAATCAATGAAGAGATCGACGAAATCCACGACGCGCTACAGCAGGGTGATCAACAGCATATTCAGGACGAAGTGGGCGATTTGTTATTCGCCGTGGTGAATCTGGCACGCCATCTTGGTGTGGACAGTGATGCTGCTCTGCGTGGTACCAATCGCCGGTTTGAACAACGTTTTCGCACCATGGAACAATTGGCGCGAGACGCAGGCGAAGAATTTGCGCAACTGCCGCTGGATCGGCAGGAAGCGCTGTGGATTAATGCCAAGAAAAAACTGCAAGACTGATCGCCGTGTCCCATTCGTTATCATCCCTGCGTGAGCAGTTAGCACAATGTCTGCTCAAAGATCGTCATGACCTGAGTCGGCGCATTGGCCAGCTCGAGCAGCGACAAAAACAAAATCAGCCGATAGACCAGCCACTGCAAAAAATAGCTGATGCCGTGGCGCAATCAATGGCCGTGCGTGCCCAGCGCAGCATGCAGGACGTTGTGCTGGAATACGATTCACAATTACCGGTGGTGGAAAAGCGCGAAGAAATTGCCCGCGCCATTGCCGAGCACCAGGTGGTGATTGTTTGCGGCGAAACCGGCTCAGGTAAAACCACACAGTTACCCAAAATCTGCTTGGCCCTGGGGCGTGGAGTGGATGGATTGATTGGCCACACCCAGCCACGTCGTATTGCTGCGCGTAGCGTGGCGGCGCGCATAGCTGAAGAATTGAAATCAGAACTGGGCAGCCTGGTTGGTTTTAAAGTGCGTTTTTCTGATCACGTGTCAGAGCGCTCACGCATCAAACTGATGACCGACGGTATTTTGCTGGCTGAAACCCAGGGCGATCGATTCCTCAATCAGTACGATACGCTGATCATTGATGAAGCGCACGAACGCAGTTTGAATATCGATTTTTTGCTTGGTTATCTCAAACAGTTGTTGCCCAAACGTCCCGATCTGAAAGTGATTATCACTTCGGCCACCATTGATCCGGAGCGGTTCTCGCGGCATTTCAACAATGCGCCGATTATTCAGGTGTCAGGTCGCACCTATCCGGTGGAGATTCGCTATCGCCCGTTGCTGGGCGAGGATGACGATGAGCGCGATGGTTGCCTGGAACAAGCTATTATTGATGCCGTGGATGAATTGCACCGTATTGGCCCGGGCGATGTGCTGATATTTTTACCCGGTGAGCGCGAAATTCGCGAAACCGCTGAGGCGCTGCGCAAGCATCATCCGCCGGGCACAGAAATTCTGCCGTTGTTTTCACGCCTGAGTGCCGCAGAGCAAAATCTGATTTTCAAACCCAGCGGCGGTAAACGTCGCATTGTATTGGCGACCAACGTTGCGGAAACCTCGTTGACCGTGCCAGGCATTCGCTATGTGATAGACACGGGCTTGGCGCGCATCAGTCGCTACAGCTATCGCAGTAAGATTCAGCGACTGCCCGTCGAGGCCATTTCTCAGGCATCGGCCAATCAGCGTAGCGGTCGTTGTGGGCGTGTGTCGGCGGGAGTGTGTATTCGCCTGTACAGTGAACAGGATTTTAATTCCCGCGCCGAATTTACTGACGCAGAAATTTTGCGCACCAATCTGGCCAGCGTTATTTTGCAAATGGCGGCGCTGGGCTTGGGCGATGTCAGCCGTTTTCCGTTTGTTGATGCGCCCGATGATCGTCTAGTGAAAGATGGTCAGCGCTTGTTGTTTGAGCTGCAAGCGGTGGACGAAAAATTCCGTCTCACCGAGGCTGGACGCAAACTGGCGCGCCTGCCAGTGGATCCGCGATTGGCGAGGATGGTGATCAGTGCCGGTCAATGGGGCGCACTGCACGAGGTGCTGATTATCTGTGCGGCGCTCAGTATCCAGGACCCGCGCGAACGGCCGATGGAAAAGCAGCAGGCGGCGGACGAAAAACATCGTCGCTTTGCGGATGAGTCTTCCGATTTTATTGGCTTCATCAACCTGTGGAAGTATTTGCAGGAGCAGGAAAGGCATTTGTCACAAAACAAATTCCGTGCCTTGTGCAAAAAGGAATTCATTTCCTATGTGCGCTATCGCGAATGGCGCGAAGTGCTTGGCCAATTGCGGCAGATCGCAACCGAGCTGGAGTTGCGTGAAAATGACAATGACGCTGATTTTTCGGCCATACATCGCAGTCTGCTCAGTGGTCTGCTCGGCAATATCGGCCTGAAGTTGGAGAAAAACGAATTTCTCGGTGCACGCAATCGTCACTTTCATATTTTTCCTGGTTCAGGGCTTTTCAAAAAATCACCGCAATGGGTGATGGCAGCGGAGATCGTCGAGACCGCGCAGGTGTATGCGCGGGTGGTGGCGAAAATTGATCCTGACTGGATAGAGCCGATGGCGGTGCATTTGATCAAACGCAGCTATTTTGATCCGCACTGGGAGAAACGGGTGGGCGAGGTCGCGGCGTTTGAACGCGTCAGCTTGTACGGTTTGCCGGTGGTGGCAAAACGAAAAATTAACTACGGCCCGATCGAGCCGGCAGAGTCGCGCGAAATTTTTGTTCGCCATGGTTTGGTCACGGGTGAAATCAATACTCACGCAGCATTCTTTAAACACAACCAGCAATTGGTGGCCGAGGTGGAAACGCTGGAGGCAAAGACCCGTCGGCAGGACATTATGGTCGACGATGAAGTGCTGGCGGAATTTTATCTGCAGCGCATTCCCGAGCAGGTCTATTCGCTGAAAACATTTGATACCTGGCGCAAGCAGGCCGAGCAGGAAAATTCCAAACTGCTGTTTTTGACCATGCAGGATTTGATGCGGCAACAGGCGGATCATGTTACTGCCAATCGCTACCCGGAGCAGTTGAGTCTGGCGGGTAACACCTACAGGGTGTCGTATCAGTTTGAACCGGGCAATGAAAATGATGGCGTCAATTTGCACGTGCCACTGGGATTGCTCAGCACGTTGCCGGAAGCGCCATTGCAATGGCTGGTGCCAGGCATGCTGGAGGAAAAACTGCTGCAGCTGATCAAAAGTTTGCCAAAAAGTTTGCGTAAAAATTTTGTTCCAGCCCCCAATTTCGCGCAGGCCTGCCTGCAGAAGATGACGGCGAGCGACAAGGATGATCTGCTGGAAAGTTTGACCCATCAGTTGAAACGCATGACCGGTGTCGAGGTGCCGCGTGACCAGTGGCAAATGCAAAACCTGCCACCGTTTTTGTTCATGAATATTTGCGTACATGATGAAAATGGCAAACTAATCGCCAGTGGTCGTGATCTGAATGATTTGCGTGCGAGGATGAAGGGCAAGCTGGACAAAAGCTTTGCCAAGCTGCCGGACAATACTCTGGAGCAGAGTGGCTTGCAGAGCTGGAGTTTTGCCGACTTGCCTGCGCAAATCGATATTAAGCAGAGTGGCATGGCCGTCAAAGGTTATCCTGCGCTGATCGATGACGGCGAAAGTGTGGCGATCAAGGTGCTGGGGGATCCCATCGATGCCCGACAACAGCACGCGCAGGGATTGTTGCGGCTGTTCATGTTGTGTGCCGGTAAACAGGCGAAGTATCTGCTGAAAAATTTGCCGGGAATTGATCGCATGTGTTTGCAGTATAGCGCTGTCGGCAAATGCAATGATCTCAAGGAAGATTTTGTTCGTGCGGTCTTTCGCGAAGTTTTTCTGGCGGACAATGCCGATATTCGAACTCAGGCTGAATTTGAGCAGCGGCTGCAGCAAGGTTCGCCCAAACTGGTCAGCATGACAAACGATTACTGCAAGGCCGTGGCTGAGGCTTTGGAAGCCTATCACGAGCTGAATAAAAAACTAAAAGGACGTACTTCGCCGTTGTGGTTGCATTCATTGGCGGATATAAAAAATCAGGCCGCACAACTTGTTCACGAAGGTTTTGTTTGGTCCACGCCGTGGAGCTGGCTGCAGCATCTGCCGCGCTACCTGCAGGCGATGTTGCGCCGTATTGATCGTCTGCCGGGCAATGAGACCAAGGACAGGGAGCGCATGCTTAGCTGTCAGAAGCTCTGGGAGTTGTACCAAACTCGCGCTGCAGAGACGGACCGCGCCGAGTTGGTCGAATTCCGCTGGATGATCGAAGAGTTGCGGGTTTCGCTGTTTGCGCAGGACCTGAAAACCCTCAAGCCGGTTTCGGACAAGCGCCTGCATGAGTTGTGGAGGGCCATCCCCAAGGGGTGACACAGATCTGTTTTCCGGGATGAAACCTGTCTCTGATCAATGGTTTGCCTTTTTCTGACCCATGATCAGTTACTCCAGGAGGAGGGATGGCGGCGGCCAGAGTGGGCCTTGGCGGTGTTTTGTTACCATGCCGGGGATGTATCCATGATAAAATCCGCGCCGGACCGGCATGCTTGGGGCGATGATCTAGGCATGCGGCTCCCGGACCAGATACAGAGTGATGAGATAGAACTGATGGCAAAGAGTAAAAAATACGAGTGCGTGGTTTCCGAAGAAAACGGGAGCTGGCGCGCTGATATCGTCCGTAAGGTGTCACGCACCAAGGTGCTGGTGACCATGAGCAAGGACGGTTTTTCCGACGATGATGATGCCATGGACTGGGGCAAAAAAGAGATCTCAGTGCTGCTCAAGGCGCAAAACGCAAAAGAGCGGCAGAAGCGTCGCGAAAAGGCGGAAGCCAAAGAGTGGGTCGAACAAAGCAATATCGACAAAGCGAAGGCGAAGACAAAACGCTAATTGACTTTCTGCCGGAGCAGCTGCCAGGCTGCTCCGTTTATTCCCGCCTCTTCTTTTTAATCCGCGTAATATATTTTTGCCACAAGCTGTTATGCAAGCATCTAAATTTATTTGCCATTAATTGCCTAGCTGGGCTGTGTCAGACCATTTAAAAAATTATTTCTATTGATTGTGGTTAATACCACTATTTTTGTGGCGCGCTGGAAAGGCTTGTTGCCATCAGTTGTGCTCAATCCAGTATTTCCCCATTTTTGCTGCCATGAATTCTCTAGGCAGTTACAAATATTTACTTAATTGCTGTCGCCAAATTACGTTAACGGTCTGGTGATAACAATAATTATCCAAATATTTTATTCCATCAGACGGTTCTAAAAATTAAGGAGGTCAGGGTGGAGGCGCGTTCATTCGACCAATTTAGTAATGGCACGGCGGTTTTTAGTCAGGAAGTGCTTAATGCATTTCCTGCCGGGGTTATGGTGTGTAATTCAAAAGGCGTCATAGAGCAATCGAATGACGAACTGTGTCGGATGTTTGGTTATGAGCAAGGACAGCTGGACGGAGCTTTAATCGCATCCTTGATACCCGATGATAAAAATAACAACCATCAGGTCCTCCTCAGTGGTTTTTTTAATTTCCCGGAAAAACGCATCATGGGTAGAGGCCGGGAATTGTATGCCAAACGCAAGGACGGCAGCCAGATGATGGTGGAAATTGGTTTGAATCCCGTGTCTACCCCGCATGGATTAAGAGTGGTCGCTACGGTGGTTGATGTGGCATCACGTTATGACATGGAAAAAAATTTCCGACAGGTGGTGGATGCGGCGCCGGTGGGTATGCTGATTATTGATATGAATGGAACGATTACACATGCCAATCAACAATTAGAGCGAATTTTTGGTTATACGCTGGCAGACATGCAGGGGAATCCGGTGGAAATGCTGTTGCCGCATCGATATCGTGGATCGCATGTGGCTTTGCGGCAGGGGTTTGTTGGCCAGCCTGCGGTCAGAGCAATGGGTGGAGAGCGGGATTTAACCGGATTACACAAAAATGGCGAAGAAATTCCGGTTGAGATTGGTCTTAATCCAATAAAGTTTGGCAGTCAGATGAGTGTTATTGCAACCATTACCGATATTACTCAGCGAAAGCGGGCCGAGTTAAAATTGCAGCAGGCAAATGCAGACCTGGATGAATTTACTTATGTGGCGTCTCACGACTTGAAATCACCGTTGCGCGGCATAGGCTCGTTAATTGAGTGGATAGAGGAAGATTTGGGTGAAAATATTTCTGCGGATGTAAAAAATAACATTGAGCGAATTCATCTGAGAATCCATCGAACTGAAAAACTTATAGAAGATTTGTTGTCCTATGCAAAATCTGGCAAGAAACAGGGAGAGGCCAAGAAGTTTAATATTGGAGAATCGCTGGATAGCGTTCTGTCCGTGCTAGATATTCCGCCCACTTTCAAGATTGAAAAGCAGGGATACATGGGAGATATGCATTCCTACGATGTTCCTCTCGAGACTGTATTGAGAAACTTGATCAGTAATTCCATAAAGCACAATGATAAAGGGGCTGGAAATATCCGTATTGTTGTGGATGAAGATGGTTCTGTGTGCAAGTTCGAGGTTAGTGATGATGGACCCGGTATTCCATCGAATGCCCATGAGCGGGTGTTTAAGTTATTTCAGACACTATCGGCAAATGATAAAACCCGATCGGGGGTTGGTTTGGCTGTCTGCAAACGTTTGGTAGAGGCGCATGGTGGTTCCATTCGTGTTGCCTCTAATGATGGGAGCCGAGGTACAAGTTTTTATTTTACATGGCCTCGCTATGCAAGGAGTGATATTAATGACTAATTCAGAAACGATTACTGTGCTATTGGTTGACGACGATGATGTTGCCTGTGAGTCAGTAATACGCAGTTTCAAAAAAAATAATGTTCAATTTCCTGTGGTGACCGCAGGCGATGGTCTTGAGGCGCTGGCCATATTGCGCGGCGAAAACAAGGAAAAAGTTATTAACCATCCCTATGTCATTCTGCTTGATTTGAATATGCCGAGAATGAATGGATTTGAGTTTTTACAAGAGCTTCGCGCGGATGAAAATCTTTCATCGGATGTTGTTTTTATCCTGACCACATCTAATGATGATAATGACCGTACCCGAGCCTATGCGGAGCATATCGCTGGCTACATGGTTAAATCGTTGGTTGGGCCACAGTTTGCCAGATTGGCGCACTTGCTGGTCGGGTATCGAGAGGCCGTAAGGTTGCCATTGCGAGCCGCGGGTTAATGATGGGCGTTTTTTCACCTCGTCATGGTGCTGTCGATGCTTTTGGTGGATTATCGCTCAAAGGGTGGTGGTTTTTCTATGATGTCATCGAAAAAATATTCTGACTCCATAGATATTGACATGTTGTCTAATATCGGAGGCGATCACAAAATACGCATCGCAGTAGTTGATGATGACGATGTCGATCGTGAACGGATTTGCCGTTTTTTAGGAAAGATATCAGTAGATGCTGAAATTGTTCAGGTAACATCTGGAAAGGCTGCTCTGGCTTTGTTAAAAGAGCAGCCGTTCGATATTTTGTTACTGGATTATCGGCTTGGTGATATGACCGGAACTGAGCTTCTGCAGGCGCTGGAGGGCGAAAATCTTTCGCATGTGCCCACCATTATGATTACCGGTATGGGCGATGAAAAAACGGCGGTAAATGCACTTAAGCATGGTGTTCATGATTATCTTCCTAAGCGTGGCTTAACGGCGGAGACGCTGTTTTCGGCGATGGAGTCAGCGTTGCATGCTGCCAACTTGGAAAATAAGTTGCGTGAGGCGAATGAAAATCTGCGAATCTTAAGTTTGTACGACAGCCTGACCAAATTACCAAACCGAAATTTATTTTTTGACCGATTAAAGCAGTCCATTCTTTCCGCTTCAAGAAATAATGCCAGCTTTGCTGTGTTGATGATTGACCTGAATTTGTTCAAAGAGGTGAATGACAGTTTGGGGCATGCGGCGGGAGATGCGGTGCTGGCTGTTATTGGTGATCGATTGCAGGCGGTAGCGCGACGCAGCGACACCTTCGCCAGGGTTGGGGGGGATGAATTTGCAGCGATTCTGCACGATGTACAAACCGGGCAAGATGCTTTGATGTGCGTTGAAAAAATAAGCGCGGCCATTTCCCAGCCCATTGCTGTAGGCGATAATATTGTGCAAGTGGGGGCGTCCATTGGAATTGCACGATATCCACACCATGGCAATGCACATCAAACGCTGATATCGAACGCCGATTTCGCAATGTACAGTGCCAAGCGTGCGGGTAGAAAATACGAGGCGTATCAGGATGGCAGTAATGATAGTGATTCGAAAATTCCTGTCACTCAGTATTTGATTAGCGGAATTCGTGAGCGGCAGATGTTTTTGGAATATCAGCCCAAGGTGAGTTTGATTGATAATGAGGTTTTGGGGGCTGAGGCATTGATCCGCTGGAATCATCCGCAGTTTGGCATCATTATGCCAAGTAATTTTATTCCCATGGCCGAGCGCAGCGACCTGATTTGTGAGTTGACCTATTTGAGTATCGATATGGTGTTTGAGCAGCTTCATGTCTGGAAAAAAGCAGGATATAACATTCCTGTGGCAATTAATATTTCTGCCAGAATGCTCGACAGTTTGCCGTTTCTTCGCTGGATGGAAGACCGGATTGTATCGTGCGGCATTGATACCTGTTCTGTTACCTTGGAAATTACCGAAACGACACTGGCATCCAGTAGTCATCAGGCCTATCAAATTCTTGGGAAACTCAGCTCGTTGGGATTCTCCATTAGCATTGACGATTTTGGCAGCGGGTTTACTTCGTTTAAATCAATTCGTAATGTTGAAATCGATGAATTGAAAGTGGATCGTATGTTTGTTGAGAAAATTCAGCCCGGCAACAAGGATCACGCCATCGTAAATTCCATGGTGAGTCTGGCAAAAAACCTTGGTTTTAGCGTGGTTGCTGAAGGAGTTGAGACCAAAGAGCAAGGAGATATTTTGCTCAGCCTGGGATGCGAATATGCGCAGGGCTACGGTATTGCCCGACCCATGCCCGCCAACGCGTTACTCAACTGGATAGATGCCTATTACGCTTCGTTGAATAAATCTTATCCACGTAAAGCGGCCTAATTGATGTCTGGCAAGTCAAGACGCTTAACTGTACATTTCTGTGACGGTTTTATGACGAATCTATGCTCTCCATCGCTGTATAGCATGAGTGAAGACTCAATCTTGATGACTCTGGGTGTGACAGCTCGTTTCTAGTCCCGTTTATTGTTGGCTGGTCAAAAAAGCGCGGCATGGCCGCGCTTTTTTATTTTGTGGTGGTATAGTCATTGTTGGTATAGATGGGATGCAGGGATAGGTATTGATTTATGCTATTTGCATTTTTTTATAAACAATGGTTATATCATCGGCAGATAAACATGGCTGAAGCGAACAGGGCATGACAGCGCAGATATTGGCGATTTCCAATCAAAAAGGTGGGACCGGCAAGACCACTCTCAGTATGAATCTGGCGGCTGGGCTGGCACGGCGGGGGCGAACCCTGGTGGTGGATGCTGATCCGCAGGGATCTGCCGGGCAGTGGGCCGGGCTGGCACCGGATGCGCGGCCTTTCCCGGTGTCGGTGATCAATGTCGCCGGCAATCTGGCGCGCGAGGTGAACCGGTTTCGCCAAGACTACCAGTACGTGGTGATTGATTGTCCGCCGACGTTGGAGACCGAGGTCAGTCGTCTGGCGATGTCGGTTGCGGACAAGGTGCTGATTCCGGTGCTGCCTTCGCCAATCGATCTGTGGGCCAGCGTGCGTTTGGCAAAGACGCTGGAGCAGATGCGACTCAGTCATCCGCAGTTGCAGGCATTCATGGTGGTGAACCAACTGGAATCACGTAATGCCTTGTCGCGGGCGATGCAGCAGGCGCTGATGGAGTTTGAAATTCCGGCGCTGAATGCCATGCTGAATCGACGTTCAATTTATCGCACCAGTGCCATTGAAGGGGCGAGTGTGTATTGTGTCGGCAAGCGCGGCCAGGCGGCTGTGCAAGAAATAGATTCGTTGATTGATGAGGTAATGCAGAAATGACGCAAAAATTGGCAGACAAATTGAGCGCCAGTGTACGCGGCGCGAAAAAAAATCAGGACAGGGACGACGCTGTAGAACAAGTGCAGCAGAGCATTCCTTTGGCGGATTCGCGTCGTCGGGCAGATGATGAGGATGCTCCGATTCGATTCATCCCTTCGCGCCGCGTTTGGCCGGATTGATCGGTTTACTCGGCGGCCAGCCACTGGCTGTCGAGTAGGCGCATGTGCTGGTCAAAGTAGTAGACCAGCGCCTGGGCGGAAGGAATTTCCACCTGTTCGATGTCTTTGGGCGAAATATCTTCGACGTGCATGCGCAGTGCGCGCAGCGTGTTGCCGTGGCTGACGACCAGCAGGCGTCGTCCGGCCTGGATGCGAGGCGTGAGGGTTTGTTGCCAGTAGGGGATGAGTCGCTGCTGGCATTGTTGCAAACTTTCGCTGCCGGGCATTAGCTGCGGCTCGATATCACGGTAAAGTGGGTCGTGGCGAGGATGGCGCAGGTCGCTGTGATCAAGAGCGGGCGGTGCATCGGTGAAGCCGCGCCACCAGCGGCGTGATTGTTCTTTTCCCCATTGGGCAAAAATCTGTTGTTTGTCGAGCCCCTGTAGCTCGCCATAGTGGCGCTCGTTGAGTCGCCAACTGGTGTGCATGGGAATCGCGGGATGTTGGGCGGCAAGCAGTAATTGTTCGGCTGTCTGGCGAGTGCGTTTGAGTGCTGACAGATGGACTTCGTCAAATGCAAAATCGGCCTCGGCGATGATGCGGCCGCAGAGCGCGGCTTCTTGCAAGCCGATGTCGGTGAGCGCGATATCGGTCCAGCCGGTAAAGCGATCGGTCAAATTCCACTCACTGTGGCCATGGCGCAGCAACACCAGGCGAAATGGCGCGCTCATTCGACTGAGTCCAGGGTGACGCGACCCAAGTGCTGATGCTCATCCCAGCTACGCAGTTGCCATTGTCCGGCGCGATGTTCAAACCAATTGAGTGCGCAGTTGGGAACGGCAAAATCCCGCGCAGATTCCAGTGACCGACCGGTTGCGTGACGGTAGAGCACATCCAGTACACCCGCATGACAAATCACCGCAATCTGCTGTTTCCGATGACGGCTGGCCAGTTCATTGAAAATCGTGATGACGCGTTGGCTGAAGGCCAGCAGGCTTTCGCCGGTTTCAAAATCGTAATGCAAATCGCGGACGGCGTAACGGGCGTGGGCTTGAGGATGCTTGGTTTTAGCTTCGTCTTTGGTCACGCTTTGCAGAATGCCGTAGTGGCGTTCGCGCAATTGCTCTGACACGATCACTTCCAATGATTCACGGCTGGCCAGTGCCTTTGCGGTGTCTAGCGCGCGAGATAAATCACTGCTGTAAATTGCGCTAAAAGTGTGATGTGCTGCGTTGAACGCCATGGCCAGCGCCTGGGCGCGACCAGTGTCGTTGAGTGGAATGTCCAATTGGCCCTGAATACGTTTTTCACGGTTCCAATCAGTTTCGCCGTGGCGAATGATACAGATTCGGGTGGTCACGGAATTTTTTGCCGCATGTACAGTGTCTAATGTGAAGTTACTATCGCAGAAAAGGGACTGCGGTGAAAGCAGGTTTTGCGTGTGGGTGAAGTGGGGCGGCGGCACGATGCTGGGCGTTCGAGCCTGAAATTTGCTGTGCCAAGTGGGGCCAGGGGATGGGAATTCGAGGGAAACGTGTGGTTGGAGTGAATAAAGTGGGAGCTGCAGGGCGTTCGCGCCGTTTTTATTGCGCCATCGGGATGTTGCTGGGGATCATCAGTTGCGGGACGGTGAGCGCCGAGTCCGTGGTTCGCAGCGCGCCGGATTATGCGGTGGTCGCGCAGCAGTTGCGCCAGCAAATGACCGAGCTGATGGATGACGAAGACATCGCCGGGATGAGTATTGCCCTGATTGATGGCGATCGTATCGTTTGGTCGGACGGTGTCGGTTATGCCGACAAGGAAAATAAAATTCCTGCCACCGCACGCACGGTGTATCAGCAGGGTTCCATTTCCAGCACATTCACCGCGCTGGCGATCATGCAACTGGTGGCGCAGGGAAAGGTTGATCTGGATGCGCCAGTGACGCGCTATTTGCCACAGTTTTCCATGGTGATGCCGGCTGGGCAGTCGTTGCAGGCGATCACCATTCGGCGCTTGCTGTCGCACCACGCAGGTTTGCCGCTGAGCCAGTTTAAAGGCATGTGGGAAGAGCAGCCGATTTCGCTTCAACAATGGCAAACGCAAATGAAAGACGTTGCCGCTTCGTATCCGGTGGATTACGTGTTTGCCTATTCAAACCTTGGCTACGATTTGCTGGGGCGAGTGGTTGAGGTGGTGTCAGGCCAGCCGTTTGCGCAGTACATGCAGCAGAAAATTTTCACACCGCTGCGCCTCGAATCGTCGGGCTACAGCTTGCGTGATAAATACGCACCGCGCATGGCGGTGGGTTACAAAAAACAGGAGCGGCGGCCATTGCTGCCCACGCGGGATTTGCCTGCAGTAGGGTTGAATTCCAGCGTTGAAGATGTGGCGACGCTGGCGATCCAGATGATGCAGCGCGGCGGTGATGGCGTGCTGCCAGAGCATTTGCGTCGGCAGATGATGTCGGTGCAAAACAGTCAGGTGGAACGGGACCTGGGGCGCGACGTGGGCTTTGCCTGGCGACTGGGTCCACTGCCGGCAATGCGCGAGTATCAGATGGTGTGGAGTCTGGGCGCGGCCATGACTCATCGCAGCCGGGTGGCGTTTGTGCCGGAGTTAAATATAGGGGTTGTCGTTGCGGCCAATTCGTCACAGTCATTTCGGGCGGTGGAAAAAATGAGTAACGCTGCGCTGCGGGTAATGCTGGAGGCGCGGCTGGGGCGAGTGCAGGCCAGTGATGAGGTGTCGGTTCCACCGTTGGCCACCGCGCTTGAACCTTTCGCGCCGGCTTATGCAGGATTTTTGGGGTTGTTGCAGGTGACGAAAGACGGTAATGAATACGATGTGAATTTGTTGGGCTGGGATTTTCGGCTGATTCCGCGCGGCGATGGCTGGTATCGGCTGGAGTATGATTTGTTTGGCCTGATTCCGTTGAAGTTGGACTGGATTGCGCAGGTGAGCGTGGCGGCGACCAGTGTGCAGGGGCAGCGGGTGGCGGTGGTGTCGTATCTTGGCGTAAATTACTTGTTTGCCCAGGCATTGGCACCGGTGAAACCAACGGCGGTTTGGAACTCGCGGCGTGGGCGTTATGCGCCGGCGCAAATGGATTCGTTGCTGCGGCATTACGAGGTGACTGCGGGCGAGTTGAAATTTGCCGACGGTTATTATTTCTTTGAGTACAAACTGCCATATTGGGTGCCGCTGAAAATGCGTCTGCCATTGGTGCCGGTGTCGGCGCAGGAAATGCGCATTCCGGGGATAGGTACGGGATTGGGCGAACGGGTGAAATTTGATGCTCAGGGACGGGCGTGGTATTCCGGTTACGAATTGCAGCGAGTGAACTAAAGGAGAGTCAGAAATGTTTGTGGTGACCAATCGCGTGCCGGTGGCAGCAGGCTACGAAGATTTGTTTGAGCAGCGTTTTCGCAAGCGCGCCGGGCAAATCGACAAACAACCGGGATTTGTACGCATGCGGATTTTAAAACCGGTGAGCGAGCAGACGCCGTACGTGGTGGAAACCACCTGGGCCAGCGAGCAGGCGTTTCATGACTGGGTGCAGAGTGCCGATTTTAAAACCGCACATCAGAATCCCATGCCCAAGGAAGCGTTCACACCCGGTGGAGGGTTGGAGCAGTTTGAGGTGATTATCAGCGCGGAGGCGCCATGAGTTCATCGCGTATTGATCGTTTGGCGGCTGATTTCTGGCAATTCAGCGTTGAGCGTTACGAGCAGCCTGCGATGAAACAAACCTGTTTGACGTTGCAGGACAAATACGGCTTGAGCGTGAACATGTTGCTGTTTTGTTTATGGCAGGGCGAGCAGCGTCAGGTGTTGACCGCCGAATTTTTTGCCAACGACATAGCCGCGTTTGAACGAATGAATCGTGAGGTGCTGATCCCGTTTCGTCAGCAGCGGCGGTCGGACAAACAGCAAAATGCGGCGTGGCTGCGTTCAACCGTGCTGAAGGTAGAGTTGGATTTGGAGCGTCAACTGCAGCGGGAATTGATCAATGCCGTGGCGACAAGTCGTCATGTGCAGCGGGCGACACAGGCGGCACCTGCATTGATCAGTTTGGGCAATTATTTGCGGCACCAAGGACTGGCGCTGGATGAGGCGTTGCTGGGGGAGATAAAAATGTTGCTCAGCAAGGCGGAATGAAATTGGCATGGATTGGTCTATAGTTATGAAGTTCGCCAACAACAAAAAAAACGACTTGGCCAAGGAGATCGACACATGCGACGTTATATTCGCCATCCATCGGATATCCCAATTGAATTTGAAGTAGTAGGCGCCCAGCAGGGTGGAAATGAGCGGCTGACCAACGTGAGCTTGGGCGGGTTGTCATTCGTCTGTTCGCGGCAGGTGGAATTGGGCAGTTTGGTGCGGGTCCGCATTTCGGCGGTGCAGCCACCGTTTGAGGCCAGTGCCCATGTCCGCTGGTGCAAGCAATTGCAGGGCGGTGGCTACGAGGTGGGCGCCGAGCTGTTGTCCCAGGACGAGGCGTTCAAAACCCGCATGGTGGAGCAGGTCTGCCATATCGAGCACTACAAGCGCGAAGTATTTGCCCGTGAGGGGCGGCAACTGACCGGCCAGCAGGCCGCCGCCGAATGGATTTCCCGCTACGCGGCGTCCTTCCCCCGCATCGACCAGCCCGAAGCCGTATAGCTGAGTGATTTACAAGGTTTTGCCCCAATCCGGGCGCGTAGGGTAGAATACGCGCCCGTTTCGTTTGAGTAGTATTTAGCCATGTCCATTGAACTGTTATCCCCCGCCGGGACCCTGAAGAACATGCGTTACGCCTTTGCCTATGGCGCCGACGCCGTGTATGCCGGTCAGCCGCGCTACAGTCTGCGGGTGCGCAACAATGATTTTGACATGGACAACCTGCAGGTGGGCATCGACGAAGCCCATGCTTTGGGCAAAAAATTCTTTGTGGCCAGTAACATACTGCCACACAACGCCAAGCTGAAGACCTACATGACCGACATGGCGCCAGTGGTGGCCATGGGCCCGGACGCGTTGATCATGGCCGATCCCGGCCTGATCATGATGGTACGCGAAAAGTGGCCGGAGATGCCGGTGCATCTGTCCGTACAGGCCAATACCATGAACTGGGCGGCGGTGAAGTTCTGGAAATCGGTGGGCATTGAGCGCGTCATCCTGTCACGCGAGCTATCACTGGACGAGGTGGAGGAAATCCGCCAGAAATGTCCGGACATGGAAATCGAGGTGTTTGTCCACGGCGCGCTGTGCATTGCCTACTCCGGTCGTTGTCTGCTGTCCGGTTACATTAACAAACGTGACCCCAACCAAGGCACCTGCACCAACGCCTGTCGCTGGGACTACAAGGTCCACGAAGCCGAGACCGATGTTTCCGGCGACATCAAAAAAATCGAGATGCCGGTCATCATGAAGCCCGGTCAGGTCGAAGGCATCGAAGAAAAAGTTTACATGTTCGAAGAGGGTGGCCGCCCTGGCGAGCTGATGCCGGTTTACGAAGACGAACACGGCACCTACGTGATGAACTCCAAGGACTTGCGCGCGGTACAGCACGTGCAGCGCCTGATGCAGATTGGCGTCGACTCACTGAAGATTGAAGGCCGCACCAAGTCGCACTACTACGTGGCGCGCACCGCGCAGGTGTATCGCATGGCGATTGATGCCGCACAGCGTGGTGAAAACATCGACAAGGATTTGATGATGGCGCTGGATAATCTGGCCAATCGTGGTTACACCGAAGGTTTTTATCGTCGTCACGTGCCTGAAGAATATCAAAACTACGCCACCGGCAATTCGGTGGCGACCCAGCAGCAATTTGTCGGCGAAATCACAGCGGTGGATGAACAGAATCGCTGGGTCGACATCGATGTGAAAAACAAATTCGGCGTGGGTGACAGTCTGGAGCTGATGCTGCCTACCGGCAACATTAATTTCAGTTTGCCGGCGATGACCGATCAGCGCGGCCGCGAAATGCAGGAAGCGCTGGGCGGAGGTTATCAGGTGCGCATTCCGTTGCCGGAAGCAGCCAAGGGCGATGTGTCACTGGGATTGTTGATGCGCAACTTCTGATCATGCAACTCTCCGATTTCCAATTTGATCTGCCCGACGAACTGATCGCGCAACGCCCGGCGGCGGAGCGTCAGGGCAGTCGTTTGCTGAAACTCGATAAAATCAGCGGCGAGATTGCCGATCTGCAGTTTCGCGATATTTTCGATTTGATTCAGCCCAATGACTTGCTGGTGTTCAATGATACCCGCGTGATTCCTGCGCGTCTGTTTGGGCAGAAAGACAGCGGCGGTGCGGTTGAGGTTCTGGTCGAGCGCATTCTGAATGAACACGAAGTGCTGGCCCATACCCGTGCCAGTAAGTCGCCCAAGCCGGGTCGCAAGCTGATTCTCGAAGGCGAGCTGGAGGCCGAAGTCTTGGGCCGAGACGGTGACTTGTTTCATCTGAAATTCCTTGGTGAGCGTTCGGTGCTGGAACAGCTGGAAGCCAAAGGCCGTATTCCGCTGCCGCCCTACATGGAACGCGAAGCCGATGATGACGACAAGGTGCGATACCAAACGGTGTTTGCCCGCGAACCCGGTGCGGTGGCGGCGCCTACCGCTGGTTTGCACTTTGATGAAAACATGATCGCGCGTCTGAAACAGAAAGGTGTTCACACGGCATTTGTGACTTTGCATGTTGGCGCAGGTACGTTTCAGCCGGTGCGTGTGGATAATGTTCACGAACATAAAATGCACGCCGAGCGCATTCATGTCAGTGCCGAAACGGTCGATGCCATTCGCGCAACCAAAGCGCGTGGTGGCCGGGTGATTGCGGTGGGAACCACCGTGGTGCGTTCGCTGGAAAGCGCGGCACAGGCCCATGGTGGCGAATTAAAACCGTTTGAAGGTGACACCGAAATTTTTATTTTTCCCGGTTATGAATTCAAAGTGATCGACGCACTGGTCACCAATTTCCATTTGCCCGGTTCGACCTTGCTGATGCTGGTGTCGGCGTTTTGCAGTCGTGAAAAAATGCTCGCCGCGTACGAGCATGCAGTGCGAGAGCGTTACCGTTTTTTCAGTTATGGCGATGCGATGTTGATTGCCTAGCAGGATTTTATACGGCAATAAAAAAGGGCTCCGATGGGAGCCCTTTTTGTTTTTTATTTCAGTACCGCGGCGGTGATTTGCGTGTCGTTGCTCCAGGTCAGGCTGGCGTTGTTCTGGCCGTTGGCGCTGAGCGCGAAACTGTAGGGGTCTTTGATCTCGCCCAGGGTTTCGATGTTGCTGATGCCGGTGGCAAAACTGTAGCGGACAAATTTGAGCGCATTGTGCGAGCCGGTGCGGGGATCATTCAACTGCGTCCAGGCCAGCGCGACGCTGTCGCTGCTTAGTTTAGCCAGGCGCGGACTGAAGGCATCTAGGCGAGACTGCGCAACAGAGAATGCGTCGCTCCAGGTAGCGTTAGCAAACGTGGCCAGACGCAGCGTATCTGTGACATTGTTGTTCCAGTCGTTGATCAAACCATCGACGTTGGAATAGCGGTGACGCTGAATCCAGCTGGCAACGACGCGACCATTGGCGACGCTAACGATGCGTGGTTCCAATTGATTCAATTGGGCTTCGTTCACGGTGGCTGTGTTGGCGTCATCAGTCTGTAGTGCTTGTGCTGTGC
>Ga0224510_10000641_pt1 | contig 26066 bp, 22 predicted proteins | sample SF_May12_sed_USG_FD_170161 | JGI IMG/M metagenome (GOLD analysis project Ga0224510, IMG submission 170161) | Sediment microbial communities from San Francisco Bay, California, United States - SF_May12_sed_USGS_4_1 | ecosystem: Environmental > Aquatic > Marine > Sediment | place: USA: California... | reverse complement strand
GCGAGCACCAAACGGAATGCCTACGGAAAACACTAAAGCGGCATTGTCGCTGCCATTGAAATGGCGGATGCCGCCGGACAATTCGAGGTTAGGTGTACGTTTACTTTGCGCAAGATTTAAACGAGCCTGAGACACGCGTTCTTCTGTAGCAAGTCGAATAAGTTCCGGGTTGTGCGACAGTAGTTCTTTAAGTTGCTCAAAAGGTTTCACTGGAGGCAGTAGGAAAAGCTGTGCTTCCGCACTGCCAAATGTTGGCGAGGTTTCTCCCCAACTCGCTGATAACTTGAGGCGTGATACGGCCAGTTCATGTTCAGCATGTTCCAGTTCAATATCCGCCCTGGCCACTGCAATGGCGGTGCGCCGAGCTTCAGCTGAATGGCTTTTACCTGCATTAACTCTCTCAGTGACAACCGTATGAGTGTGCTTGCTCAATTCCAATTGCTCTTGTGCGATACGCAAACGATGTTGATCAATGACAACATGTATGAACTGTTCAGTTGCAGCAGCCAGAAGATCCAAACGCTTGCTGTCCTGTTCATTGCGTAGCAGCGTAGCCTCTGATGTCGTCAGCTCAGCGCGAGAGGAGAGTGCATTTCCTGGCTCTAGGATTTTTACGAGACTAAATGTGGTCTCCAGTTGATCAACACCGCTGTAGTTACTGGAGCCTGCAATATTCTCAATACTCACTCTTGCTTCATAAGGTGTTTGTTGTTGAGCCTGACGAATGCGTGCTGCCGCTGCGCGAGACTCAAAATCGTGAATGCCAAGCTGCGGATTTTTTTCGAGCACATTAACAATCACCTCTTTAAGGGTGATAGGTGCTGCTACTTCAGTGTCCGCGGCATTGACAAAAGAAGGTGTTAATAACGCCAATAGCAGATAAAACCAATGTCGCATTGCTATTCCTCTGTGTTATTTATCTCTTAAAGTACCCACCAATTTAGGAGGTGCTTGGTAATGAACAAGGCTTGTGCGTGGCACGTTATCCGTCTCGAGTGTCGATGGTGCTTTCATGCCTTTTGCAGCAATGCAAAAGAGCTACGAAAACAGGCTCGGACGTAAGCCGATACAGCACTTGGTTTCAAAGAACCAAGCACCACAAGTCTCGTAAAAGTCGAAACGCTATTTAGAGTGGTGGCGCGCGTAGAGGAGGGCGCAGGGTGCTACGCCAGAGTGTTGATAAAAGATCGTTGTTGCGGCGGTTTGAGAAAATGATAGCTCGCCGATGAATTAGGGGGATAATCGTCCAAATCATTAGCGCTACAGTAAGCGAGCTGAGAGAGTTATTTTTAAGCACTCCCTCGGGTGTGAGGTTTACTTCTGTAGTGGAGTCATGGGCATGACCAGAATCACATGTGCTGGTGCACACGTGAGTTACGCTAGGGTGTTGGTGTTCTAATGTCTCCAGCTCACTTGAGTGATGGTGATGATCATAGATATCAAAATGCAAATTAGCGCTTTGAATGGATATCAATGCAAGTGCCAGATAGCCTATCCACAATAAGCTGAAGCGCTTTGCGGTTTTTTGTAATTGATTTAGCGTAGCCACAATACAACTCCACTGTTGTATTAAATAACAATCTCCTAGCATCTAAAAATGCCGAGGAATAATAAACTAAATTGTGGCTTTAAGAGGCGGTGCTCTTAGTTGGGGGAGAGTGTTGTGACCTCCTTGAACAGGAGGCAGATCATTTCTGTGGCGCCGTATTGGCCGAGCTTGAACAGAAGGTGATAGCAGTAGAATAATCGTAGAAATCAGTGCGATAGCAAGCGGTGTTATCGAAATGTTTTTATAGAGGCCTTCCGGGGATATATCAATAGCCTTGGTATCAATGTCGTTATGATGCTGGTTGGAAGCATGCTCGGCATCATGGGTGTTACCTAGGTGAACATCATGATGGTCAGTTTGAAATGTATGCTGATCGACGTTGCTACTATATAAATGATCGGAATGAACATGGATGTGCAAATTCATACCCAACGCAAAAACAAGCGCAAGAGCTAAAAAACAAGCCCATGCGAAAGAGTAGTTGTGTATGTGGTAGCGTAGTCGTTGCATAGATGCGATCTATATATCTACTTGGCCAAGTCTTGTCAATGTGTTTATATTGAATGAGGATAATCAACAGGGGAGTTGTTCCCCGCTCCCCAGTTAGACGTATAGCGGATATGTAAGTTCCAATTTTTTTGTGGAACTGGGACAGTCTTTGAACTCACCAAACAATCGAATCGTGTCTAAGTAAAAAGGGCGCCATTGGCGCCCTTGAGTTTTATTGGCCGGTGAAGTTGGCCGCAATGTAGTGTCCATCCAGGCTGTAGAAAATGTACAGTGTTTGCCTGTCGGGCCTTGCGGGTCGCGCTGTATGAAAACAGCACTAAATTCTCTTAACGCAATCTGTTTTAAGGTGTGCATGGGATGCATTTTATGGGGTATAGTCTCAATCAGAGTGGCTTGTTTCTGTAGTGTTTGTCACTGGATAACCTTCGATACCTGCATAGCTAAGAGGATAAAAATGATAATGCGTAATCGCTTGCTTGTTGCCCCGTTGATACTTCTATCGTTGACCGTTGCTCCCGTCTATGCGGAAGGGATGAATAGCCACGATCATGCACACATGCACACTGATGGCAGTGCTGCTGTTCAGGCGCATCAGGGTGAGGGGACCGTGAACAAGGTCGACATCAAGGCAGGCAAAATCAATCTTACGCATGGTCCGATTGCCAGTCTCAACTGGCCTGGCATGACCATGGATCTTGATGTGCAGAACAAGGACAGCCTCAACGATTTGAAGCCAGGGCAGAAGATCGTTTTTAAACTGGTTGAAGCGCGCAAGCGCAAATATGTGATCAGCGAGATCAGCATCGTCAAATAGGACGAGCCTGCGCAGGTGGTGCGGGAAAATCACGATCCGCAGATTGCATTATCAGCCCTTCGTCCCGAACTGGACGAAGGAGCTTTCTCGGATTTTTCTTTGTTGACTAGCTCCGCGTGTGCTGATCAGTGTCCGTTTTTTTTCATTCCCCGTTCATGCCACCAGAGATAAATTACCGGTATCACGATCAGCGACAATAACGGCGCAGTCACCATGCCGCCGATGAGCGGTGCGGCGATGCGTTTCATGACATCTGTGCCGATCTCGTCGCCAAACATCACCGGTAGCAAGCCGGCAATGATGACGGCAACGGTCATGAGTTTGGGGCGCAGACGCATGACGGCGCCCTGGATAATCGCCTCTTTCAGCATCGCTGTATTCGTCAGCTTGCCGCTGTCGCGGTATGTTTCAATCATTCGATCGAGATAGAGCAGCATCACCACGCCAAACTCGGTGGCGACGCCTGCGAGGGCGATGAAGCCGACGGCGACGGCGACGGAAATCAGATAGCCGAGCAGGTAAATGAGCCAGATGCCGCCGCTGAGTGAGAAGGGGAGGCAGAGCAACACCAGTGCGACTTTGCCCATGTGGCGGAAGTGGAGAAACAGTAGTGCGACCACCAGCAACAGGGTGATGGGAATGATCCACGTCAGCCGCTCTCGGGCGTGTTGCATGTTTTGATATTGTCCGGCCCAGGTGATCGCGTAGCCTGGTTCCGGTTTGATTTCGGCGGCGATTTTTTTCTTCGCCTCGGCGACGTAACTACCGAGATCGCGCCCTTCGATGTTGATGTAGACGTAGCCAACCAGTCTGCCATTTTCACTCTTGATCTCGGTCGGTCCATCGTGGAGCGAGAAGTTGGCGAGATTGCCCAGTGGAATTGATTCGCCATTGGGTAACGTAATGCGGCTTTGCGACAGCGCACTGACGGAATCGCGATAGGAGCGCATGTAGCGCAGGACGATGGGGTAGCGTTCGCGCCCGGCGACCATTGTTGAAACGACCTTGCCGCCGCTGGCGGTTTCGATCAGTCGTTCGATATCGGCGATGCTGATGCCATAACGTGCAGCGGCCCGTCTGTTGATTTCGATATCGAGATAGTGACCACCTTCGAGACGCTCGGCGAAGATGCTGCGTGTTCCCGCCAGATCTTTCAGTACGCTCTCGGTCTGCTGTGCCAGCATGGCGATACCCTTGGTATCGGGGCCGCTGATTTTGAGCCCGAGCGGAGTGCGGATGCCGGTGGAGAGCATGTCGATGCGGGTGCGGATCGGATAGCCCCAAGAGTTGGTAAGGCCGGGCAGCTTTACTTCGCGGTCGAGTTTTTTGATGAAATCTTCAATGGTTTCGCCTTCGGGCCATTCACTGCGGGGTTTAAGTTTGATGACGGTTTCGATCATCGATAGCGGTGCAGGATCGAGTGCAGTTTCGGCGCGGCCCGCTTTGCCGTAGACGCGTTCGACCTCCGGCATCTGGCGGATGAGACGATCGGTGATTTGCAGAATGTTGGCTGCTTCGTCGATGGAGATTCCGGGTAAGGTGGTGGGCATGTAGAGCAGATCGCCCTCGTAGAGTGGCGGCATGAATTCGCTGCCAAGTTTGCTGGCGGGCCAGAGTGTGGCAAGCAGCAATAGCGCCGTGATAAGAATGACGCGGCCCTTGAATCTGAAACCGAGGTTGAGCACGGGTTGATAGAGCGCCTGCAACAGGCGATTGAGCGGATTGCTGTTTTCCGTTTTGATTTTGCCTCGTACCAGATACCCCATCAGCACCGGTGTCAGGGTGATGGCCAGCAGCGCGGCGGCGGCCATAGCGTAGGTTTTGGTGAAGGCGAGCGGTGAAAAAAGTTTGCCCTCCTGTCCGGTGAGCGTGAAGACCGGAAGGAATGAAAGAGTGATGACCATCAGGGAGAAAAACAGGGCCGGTCCAACTTCGCGCGCGCTGTCGCGGGCGGCTAGCCAGGGGTTGGCATTGCTGCCTTGGCGTTCGAGATGTTTGTGCATGTTTTCGATCATGACGATGGCAGCGTCAACCATGGCACCGATGGCGATGGCGATGCCGCCCAGGGACATGATGTTGGCCGTTACTCCCTGCTGCTTCATGATGACGAAGGCGGTGAGGATGCCGGCAGCGAGGGAGATGATGACCACCAGTGATGAGCGCAGATGAAGGAGAAAGACGAGGCAGACCAGTGCTACCGCGATCGACTCTTCGATGAGTTTGCGCTGTAGTGTGTTGACAGCTTCGTTGATGAGGCCGGAGCGGTCGTAGGTGACGACCAATTCGACCCCTTGCGGCAGTCCGCTCTTGAGGTCGGCGAGCCGTTGTTTGACGCCGTCGATGGTGTCCAGAGCATTGGCACCATAGCGCATGACGACGATGCCGCCGGGAGCGTCGCCCTCGCCATCGAGATCGGAAACGCCGCGGCGCGCTTCGGGCCCCGTGCTGACACGGGCGACATCACGTAGCAACAGCGGTACGCCATTCTTGTCGCTGGCCACAGGGATATTCTCGATGTCGGCGATCGATTTCAGATAGTTTTTACTGCGCACCATGAATTCGGCGCGTCCCATCTCGATCAAGGCACCGCCGCTGGCGGAGTTGTTGTCGCGCACGGCCTGCGCAATCTGTTCTGTTGTTATGCCATAGGCGGCGAGGCGGTTGGGGTCGACCTCGATCTGGAATTGCCGTGCCATGCCGCCAATGGTGGCTACTTCTGCGACGCCGGGCAGGCTCTGCAGCTCATACTTGAGGTAGTAGTCTTGCACCGTGCGCAGTTGATCCTGATCGTAAAGGTTTTCACGATCGACCAGCGCGTACTGGAAGATCCAGCCAACACCGGAGGCATCGGGACCGAGTTGCGGTGTTACGCCCGATGGCAGGCGCGACAGACTCTGGTTGAGATACTCCTGTACCCGTGAGCGCGCCCAATAGGGATCCGTGCCATCGTTGAAGATGATGTAGAGATAGGATTCACCATACATTGAAAAGCCGCGCACGGCGGTGGAGTTGGGAATGGAAAGCAGTGCGGTGGTGAGCGGATAGGTGACCTGATCCTCGACGATGTCAGGCGATTGCCCGGGATACATGCTCTTGACGATCACCTGGGTGTCGGAGAGATCGGGGATGGCATCAATGGTGATGGTGGAGGCAGAGCGCCAGCCCCAAACCATTAGCAATGCGGCTAGCAGCAGCACCAGCAGGCGATTGCGCAGCGACCAGTCGATAATTCGGTTTATCAGAGGCTGATTATTTTCCATTATCAGTGCTTGTCATGCGAACCAGCGGTCATGCGCTCTGCCGCCGCGCTGATGGAGGCGGCAGCATCGAGCAGGAACTGGCCGTTGACCGCGACCTTGGCCCCTTCGAGCACACCATCGGTGATTTCAATGATTTCGCTGGTCTCAATGCCGGTGTCGACATAGACAGGAACGAAATGGCCTTTACCCAGGGTGAGCATGACGCGATCACCATCACCGCCGCGCAGCACGGCGGAGCGAGGCAGTATCAGCGCCTCGTGCGGTTCGGCATGGATGTCGACATCGACAAAACTGCCGGGGCGTAGTTTGCTGTTGTCGAGCGAGGCTCTGGCAATCACCTTATTGTCGCTGGCGATGGGGTTGATGAAACTGATTTTCGTCTTGGTACGATGGCCATGGCTGTCAGTGATGGTGACGGCGTCGCCCTGTTTGATGCGTGCGGCCTGATCGGGATAGAGGGTGATATCGACCCACACCTTGCGGGTGCTGGCCAGTGAAAAAAGTGTGTCGGAGGGCATGATAAAACTGCCATCGCGAGCGTTGATCTGGGTGATGGTGCCGGACTGATCCGCGACGATCTTGACGATCTCGATAGGCATTTGACTGCTCTCGATCAGCTTGACGGTTTCGATATCGATTCCCTCATAGAGGAAGCGACTCCGTTCTCGCGACAGTTCTATCAACAGTGCCATCACATATTCGTTTTCTTTCAATCGCACATCGCCAACGGTTTGCAGAATCTGGTTGCGTCGTTCGAGGAAACGTAGAAACTCTTTCTGGCGCATGATCAGATCAGGGGAATATATTTCGTAGAGTACTTGCCCCTGTTTGACTTCTTCACCCACCGAGTGGATGTGGAGCTTCTTGATCGTTCCTTCGTATTTGGTGTGGACATTGTGAATTGTCCCTTCATCGACAGTGACATTGCCGAAACTTCGGATATTGTCGCTGATGATTGATTTTTGCACGGCGGTGAGGCGTACACCGAGCTTCTGTAGCGAAGCGCTGTCGACATGGATGCCGTAGTCGTGATCGTGAGAAGTATGCTGGTCAGATTCCACCAGATCCATTCCGCAGATCGGACAGGTACCCGGGTGGTCCTGCATGATCTCGGGATGCATCGGGCAGATGAAAATTTTTTCTGCTTTGCTGGTGTTGTTGGCAGGCAGCGTTGTTGCTGCAGTATTGCCGCTGTATCCCGTCCCGGTGATGTAGGGCAGGAGCAGATAGGTTGCAAGGGTGATGCTCGATAGCAGCACAACGGCTGTTACTCCGCGCTTTGTCATTGTGACGCCTGCAAAGATGGTGGAAAAAAGAGGGGAGGCATGGTTCCTCCCCTCGGTGCTTCAATGTTACTGGATCAGGATCAGATCACCGCGGCCTTTTTTCGGATCGGCATCTGGCTTGTTCATCAGAACAGTGATTGCACCACGCAGAGCTGCGCCCATGGCATGGTCGACGATAGCGACGTTGGTGGCGCGGTCAGCTGGTGAAACGATATCGAAGGTGCTGCTCTCGGCGACAGCTACGCTGTAAGTCTGGATGCCGTAGAGAGTGTTCTTCGGATTGCCGTTGATGTAGACGCGATCCCAAATACCGGCGATCGGGTGCAGTGCAACGGGGTTGTTGATGTTGGCGTTACCGAAGAAAATACGGACGCGCTCGCCTGGCTTGGCTTCCAGCACCTGGGTGGCGTTGGGCTCATGCACAGGGTCGTAGTGGAACATCTTGCCGTTGATGAGCGAACCGGTCCAGCCCACGTTTTCCAGCAGTGGTTCGATCTTTTCGGTGTTGGGGAAGTATTGCTGCTGAATCAGCACGTATTCACGGTCGGCCTTGGGATAGTTGGTCTTGTCCTTGGGCTCGACGATGATCATGCCGTACATACCCTTGGCGATGTGCTGCACCATCGGGCCTGCGCCGCAGTGGTACATGAATACGCCGGGAACCTTGGCTTCGAACTTAAAGGACTTGCTCTGGCCAGGTTTAACTTCAGCGAATTCGGTCAGTACGTCGACCTGGGCCGCGTGAAAATCCATGGCGTGGGAGTTTTTATTCTCGGCTGGATTGATCAGCGTGAAGTCAACGATGTCGCCTTCCTCAACGCGCACAGGCTTTCCAGGGATGGATCCATCGAAAGTCCAAGCGGCCATGGTGACATCGCCCTTGTTGTTGACGGCCAGTTCAACTTCCTTGGCAATCATGGTGATTTTGACAGTCTTGGCGGATGCCAGCCCTGCGGAAAAGAGCGCGGCAACGGTCATGGCAGCAACGGCTGCCTTCTTGAATGTATGCATGTGGTTTCCCTCTCTTTGGTTAGTACAAACAGCTTTTGTCAATCAATGGTGTAGTTTTTTACTGCTGTTGCTATCAGGATCCGAATTTGCACTTGCACAGGGTGCGCAGGTACTGAACCAGATCCGTGATTTCTTCGTCGCTCAAGGTGTCGCCCCAGGGCGGCATCAGGACCGATTTTTCAATGGCGCCGCCTCCTTCCTTGATGACTTTGAACAGGGTTTCGTCGGAACGGGCCGACATCGATTTGGCATCGGTGTGATCGCGGGGTATGACTGACATGTCGCGGGCATTCACACCGTTACCGTTGCCTTGCGAACCATGACACTGGACGCAGTAGGCTTTGTAATTATCTTCTGCGCTCTCTTTGGCCTGGGCTTGAAGTGGGAGCGTTGCCAGTAGAACGAGCAACCAGTACTTAGTTGGCATTGGCGAACTCCTCACTCAACAATTCCATGTAGCGCACCATCTTGTTGATGTTGGCATCGGTCAGCTGCTTGTTGGGCATCCATGACTTTGGCTCCCATGCCTGCGGATTTCTAATGTAACTGGCGATGAACTCTGGCTGCAGTCGCGTCGAGGCGGTGTAAACCTCTGGCCCGGAAACGCCGCCGTATTCCGGTTCGATCTGATGACAGGCCATGCAACCTAGGGCTTTGTCGAAGGCGATCTCCCCCATTTTTTTGGCGACGCTGACCGGTTCGATCTTCTCTTTGGCGATCAGATCATTGTGGGATTTGAGCTTCATCAGCTCGGAAGCCACGTCGGTGGCATCGTCCTTGGAGAGGGCGGTATGATTGACCAGTGTTGCAGTGTCGATCTCGTCTCCCTTGGCGCCGGGCTTGATGTGGTTGCCGAAGTAGACCCCCGCTGGACGAATCCTTGCGGGTTTCTGCAGCCAGGAAACAAGCCACTCCTGGCGGTACTTGTTGCCAGCGTAGAAAAGGTCAGGCCCTTTTTTGGCGAACGCCTCTTTCAATGTCTGCGCCGCTGGGCCAGTGAGATTGTGACAGTTGCTGCATTCTTTCTGCAGCATATCTGCTCCACCGGCAAAGACGCTGCCTGAAAAGGCGAGCAGGGTAGTCATGAAGATGCGTTTCATTGTTATTCTTTCCTCCTTCTTTTTTCCTGCGCAACCGGCTTGCCCATGAAGGGAGGGCTGTTGAAGAGACCATAACCTTTGGTCAGAGAATCACTGTAGAAATAGTTAGGATCGTAGTTGATGCCCTTCCAGACGTACCAGTCATCCATTGTCGCTTCCGCATACTCGAAAATGGTGACAGGTCCGCCGAGGGATGCACCGTTGTTGCTCATGTGCCGGTCGACGTGGTCATGCATGATGAAGTAGCCAGGATTTTTCATCTCGACGATAACGTCATAGCGTTCGCCAGGACCAACCGGAACGGTATCGACGTAGTAGGGGGCTGGTAGTGCATAGCCATCCTTGTGCGTCACAAGCATGTCGTGACCATGCATGTGCATCTGGTGGGTTTCGTCGCCCGCGCCGTAGAGGCGCATTCTCAATACATCACCTTTTTTGACGCGAATCGGTTGAGAATAGGGGAAGGATTTGCCGTTGACCGAGAAGTAGTCAGATACATCCTGTGGCAGGCCGCCCTTGCCGAAGCTTGCGGCATAGGTTGATTGCCAAGTGCTCATCATCAGAATGGCATCTTTGGTGACTTTCTTCTCGAGATCGCTAGGCTCCTTGGGATCGACCACGATTGGCCCCCACATGCCGCGTATAGCCACGTGCTCCCAGACGTTGACATGGCAGTGATACCAGAGGCTGCCGGGACGGTCTGCATTGAACTTGTAGGTGAAGGATTCGCCGGGCCGAATGGCATCTTTCTGGTTGATGGCAGCCACGCCATCCATGTGCCAACTGTTGATCTGGTTGATGCCGTGCCAATGGATGGTATGAGGCAGGCCGGTGTTGTTGGTGACATGGACGGTGACGTCATCACCTTCTTTGACTCGGATCAGTGGACCTGGCACCTGGCCGTTGAAGGCAAATACTTTGTTGGTGAAGCCAGGTGCTACATCAATGGTGACCTCATCAATGGACATTTCGAACTCATGTTGCGCCGCCCATCCCAGCACAGGAACAAGCGAGAGCAGTAGCGAGGTAGTGACATTTCGAAGTGTTGCTGTGCCATAAAGCATGGTGAATTCTCCCCCTTTAGATGAAAAGGATTTGTCTGAATCGCCTCCCTGCAGAACAGGGCAACCTGCCATCATCCCCCGACGTGGCATTTTGTTGTATTGAGAATATATCTTTTACGGCTGGATTTGCAACGGAAAGTTGTAAATTAAATACAACATTAGTTGGTGACTTCAATCTTTGGATGTGGGAGCAATATACTTGCCAGATCAGGAAGGTTTGAATTCGATTTTTGCGACTGGTGGGGAGGCGGGCGAACGACGCGTTCCATGGCCTGATTTCAGTTCGACGCAGAAGGCTAAAATGATAGGTGTTGGGCTAGTGGTTGAACTATTCAAGTTTTATGGGAAGAAAAAAGGGCGCCATTGGCGCCCTTGAGTTTTATTGGCCGGTGAAGTTGGCCGCAATGTAGTGTCCATCCAGGCTGTAGAAAATGTACAGCGTTTGTTTGTCGGCTTCGGTGGCGCGTGGATTCACAAAACTCACTACCCACTCCGGTCCCTTGGTGAATGTTTTTTGTTCTACCTTGCTGGCTTTGATGTCGCGCCATGAGGCATCGATTTTGTTCTTTTCTATCAGATTGAGTAATTTCTTTTCGGCTTTTGCAATTGCTTTATCACCATCGATGGGGCCATGTGCATGATCATGGCTGTGACCGCCATCGTGTGAATGATTGCCGCCCGCGATGGCTGTGCCGCTGGCGATGAACAGTGAAAGTAATGCTGCGAATAGATATTTCATAAAGTTTCCTCCGGTTAGTCGATGCTGTCGTGGGTGGTTTCGCGTTGCAATGTGGTTGCACGTTCTTGTTCCATGCGCGCATGGTCGTGGTAGTGGTTGTCGCTGCTAAAGCCAAATTCATCCGGGTTGGTCTGATGTGAATAGCCGTGCATTTGTCCAAGGAACAGGTAGAGGCCGGCAAAAATCAGGGTGATGTTGGCGATCTTGCTGAACTTGATAAAGCCCCGGGTTTTTCGCCAGCCAGCGAGCAACAGCAACATCACGGTCAGTGCAATGATCTGGCCAAGCTCAATACCGACGTTGAAAGAAATAATGTTCATCAACAACTGATCTTCGCTCAAAGGCAATTGCTGCAGGCGGGTAGATAACCCCAGGCCGTGGATCAATCCCAACAGAAATATCGTCGCCAATAAATTGGGTGGCTGGATATCCAGGTGTTTTTTAAATCCATCCAGGTTAGCAAAGGCGATGTAGCAGACGCTTAACGCGATAATCGCGTCAATCAGGAAATAATTGATCTGTACACCATTAAAAGTTGCGAATATCAGGGTGATGCTGTGTCCCACGGTAAACGCAGTGATGTACTTAACGATTTCGCTAAAACGGGTCAAAAAGAAAATAATGCCAAACACAAATAACAGGTGGTCATAGCCAGAAAGCATATGAGTAGCGCCTATCCACAGATAACGCCAATTACCACCGTCCACGATGGACTGCTTTTCTGCTTCTGACATGCCGTGGCCAAATAATTGGCTGGAGATGAGCAGCAACAGCACAGCCAGCACCCAACGCGACTGCTGAGAAATACGTGTCATAAAAAAACCTCGGTTTTGTTTAACGTAAAAAGCGACTGACCTGATGCCAGTCTGGGTCGGTTAAACGATGGAGGGAGGGGCGCGACTTTGTTGGGGAGGATGTTTAAGTTGATTGTACGAAACGGTTGGCGACGGGAGGTCAATGCGCTGTTTCAGGTTGTGCAGCGCAAGTGTCAGTGTGCCGGGGAGGTAAGCTGCTAAGTTTTGTTCAGCGTGTTTTTTCCCTTTAGGCAGGAACGCATCTTTTTCCAGATCGACCACGCTATGGTCGTGCGCGGGCTGTGCGCTATCAATGGCATCCGCGTGGTGGCCAAGCGAAAAGTGAGTGTGGGCGCTTAATTGATGGTCATTGTCGTGATGATTGGCGTGCGCGTGCAGGTTTCCCCATTGCATGGCAAGAAAGGCCAGCAGGGCGAAGCTCAGCAAATAGTTGCGCAGTTTTGATCGTGTCATGGGCATATGCATCGGCAGTATATCGGAACCATTATGGTGAAACTAGAGCCTGTGGGAGGGATCATTGGAAGGAAATGTCAGGGTGTTATATAGGTCTAAATGAACTGTCTGCAAACAAAGATGTCACAGGGATTAGGGTTATAGCATTGGCTCCGTGGAGGAAAATACATGCAATGTCCTGTGTGCAAAAATGTAAGTCTGGTTATCTCTGAGAGGCAAAGTATAGAAATTGACTATTGTCCTCAGTGCCGGGGCGTTTGGCTTGATCGTGGCGAGCTGGACAAGATTATTGAGCGCGCGTCTTCAGTGGCGGAAGTGGCAGAGAGTCGGGCAGTGCCGCACGCCAAGTCACACGAAAAGCAGCATCAAGAGCATAGGGATTATGATGATGACAGGCACTCTGGTCATGGCTACAGGAAAAAGAAAAGGAGTGGCTTTCTAGGTGAGTTGTTTGACTTTGATTGAGGAATACAAGGTTTTTCCGTGAGTCATTTTGCTGGTGAGCCTGGCTCACCAGCTTCATCAGGTCAGATGTTTAGGAATGTATCGGTTGCGGCAGATTTGCTAGAATTTACCTCTTTTGCTTATCGTGCCCATCATGTCTGACCGTCCCCGCATTGTTTTTCTCAAAGGCCCTACCGCTTCGGGCAAAACCGCTGCGGCTGTTGAGCTGGTTCAGCGCCTGCCCATGGAAATCATCAGTGTTGATTCTGCGCTGGTCTATCGGGGGATGGATGTGGGCACGTCCAAACCGGACGCTGGCTTGCTGGCCAAGGCGCCGCACCGCTTGATTAATATGGTAGAGCCCACCGAGGCGTATTCTGCCGCGCAGTTTCGCGCCGATGCGCTGCGTGAGATTGAAGATATTTTGGCGCAAGGCAAAACGCCGTTGTTGGTGGGTGGGACCATGTTGTACTTCAAGGCGCTGGCTGAAGGCTTGTCGCCATTGCCTACCGCAGACGAGGCGGTGCGCGCCCGGCTGGAGGCCGTGTTGGCCGAGCAGGGCTTGGCGGTGCTGCATCAGCGTCTGTGCCAGGTTGATCCCGAATCGGGGCAGCGCATTCATCCCAATGACCCGCAGCGGATTGTGCGTGCGCTGGAGGTGTTTGAGCTGACCGGTCGGCCAATGAGTGAGCTGTGGCGTGAGCAGCAGGAGCAGAGCCTGCCATATGAAGTGATCAATCTGGCGCTGGTGCCGGAAGATCGCGCAATTTTGCATGAGCGAATTGGTATTCGATTTGATCAAATGTTGGCCGATGGGCTGGTGGATGAAGTTCGGCGCTTGCGTGAGTTGCCGGGAATGTCGCCGGACTTGCCGTCGATGCGCAGCGTGGGTTATCGCCAGGCGTGGCAGTATCTGGATGGCGAGCTGGAATACGAACAAATGCGCATGGATGGCATTGTCGCCACGCGGCGTCTGGCCAAGCGGCAGTTGACCTGGTTGCGGGGCGAAAAGGACCTGGAATGTCTGGATATGATGGCGGCAAATCTGCTGGATCAGTTGTTGTTGAAGGTTAGTCCAGCCTGTAATCAGTCGCGCTAATGGGGCTTCGGAATTTGCTTTCGCCGGATATTGAATGTTGCTAAGATGACGTCGAGAGCATGGTGCTCGTTTTGGCCAGGATGGCAAATTGGGGCTTCGGTGTTTTTTGGGGGGAGTGCCCCCAGCCAACCGGAGTTTCCAGCGGTATTCTACGTTTGGGAAGGCGCATGTCGCCTTTGAATACACAAAAATAAGGAGAACGTGAATGTCAAAAGGGCAGAGTTTGCAAGACCCTTTTCTGAATATGCTTAGAAAAGAGAAGATTCCTGTTTCCATCTATCTGGTGAACGGAATCAAGCTCCAGGGCCAGGTCGATTCATTCGATCAGTTTGTGGTGCTGCTGAAAAACACGGTCAGCCAGATGGTGTACAAACACGCCATTTCCACCGTCGTTCCTGCGCGTAATATTCGCCTGACCGGTACCGAGGATTCTTCATCTGATTCTGCCGATTAACGGGCTTGTCTGGTCGGGGGTGGCTCTTGTTTGAGCGCCCCCAGGCCGGTGAAAAGGCCATTCTAGTTCATCTCACGATTACCTCATTTGACGAAGAAGGCGACGTTTCGGAATTCGAACAGCTCGCCATCTCTGCGGGCGCGCAGCCGTTGCAAGTGGTGACTGGCACGCGTGCTGGTCCAGACCCCAAGTTTTTTATTGGCAAAGGCAAGGCTGAAGAAATTGCCGAGCTGGTGAAAACACTGGCGGCGGAAGTGGTGATTTTTGACCACTCACTGTCTCCGGCGCAGGAACGAAATTTGGAGCGTTTGTTTCAGTGTCGGGTGTTGGATCGCACCGGCTTGATTCTGGATATTTTTGCCCAGCGAGCACGCTCGTTTGAGGGTAAATTGCAGGTTGAGCTGGCTCAGTTGCAGCATTTGTCGACGCGACTGGTGCGTGGCTGGACGCATCTTGAGCGACAAAAAGGTGGTATCGGTCTGCGTGGTCCGGGTGAAACTCAGCTGGAAACGGATCGTCGTTTGTTGGGCGCGCGCATTAAGCAGATCAACAAGCGCCTGGAAAAAGTGCAGCGACAGCGGGATCAGGGTAGGCGAGCACGTACTCGCGCCGAGATGCCCACCGTTTCACTGGTGGGCTACACCAATGCGGGCAAATCTACCCTGTTCAACGCGGTGACGGGTTCGCAGGTGTACGCGGCAGACCAGCTGTTTGCCACGCTGGACCCGACCTTGCGCCGGCTGGATCTGGCTGATGCAGGGCCGGCGGTGTTGGCGGACACGGTGGGGTTCGTGCGCAAGTTGCCACACGATCTGGTGGCGGCGTTTCGTTCTACCCTGGAGGAAACCCGCGAAGCTGATTTGTTGCTGCATGTTATCGATGCGGCTGATCCGGAGCACCTGGAGAGGATCAAGCAGGTCAACGAAGTATTGCGGGACATAGGCGCTGACGAGGTTCCGCAGATACAGGTTTATAACAAAATCGATTTGATTGAAAACGCCAAACCGCATATTGATTACAACGAGGATGGTAAGCCTAGTCGGGTGTGGTTGTCGGCGGCCAAGGCGCAGGGGCTGGATGTATTGGTCGATGCGCTCAAGGAATATTTTGCTCCGGGCATTCGTCATTGTTGGGTGACGTTGCCGCATCAAGCAGGTAAGGTACGTGCTGCACTTTACGAACAAAACCTGGTCATATCTGAACAGCTAGATGAACAAGGGCGCTGCGTGCTGGAGGTCAAAGCTCAGCCGCAAACGCTTGAAAGAATTCTTCCCGCCGATGCGCAAGTGAATGAAAAATATCCGCCTAATGCGGGTACGGCGCTTGCGGGTGAGGGGTAACCCCCCTACAATTCGGCATTAGTTCCTTAAGAAAACTCAAAGAAACGGAGTTGCTATGGCCTGGAATGAACCTGGCGGATCGGGTAAGAAGGACCCCTGGGGTGGTGGCGGTGGTCCTGGTAAGGATCAAGGTCCCCCGGATCTGGATGCCGTGATAAAAAATTTCCAAGACAAACTGTCTGGCATGTTTGGTGGTAAAAAAGGTGGCGGCTCTTCGGGTGGTTCCAATTCATCCGGTGGTGGCATGTCCAGCCTGTTTACGCTGATCATTGGCGTGGTACTGGTGGTCTGGGCGCTGTCCGGCGTGTACATCGTGGATTCTGCGGAGCGTGGTGTTGTGACGCGTTTCGGTGCGTATTCGGATACCACGATGCCTGGACCACACTGGCATTTGCCGTTCCCGTTTGAACGCGTTGAAGTGGTCGACGTTGAGCAAAACCGCACGGTTGAAATCGGTTTCCGTGAAAATAGCGGCTCACATCGTCTGGTGACTATTCCTCAGGAAGCTTTGATGCTGACTCAGGATGAAAACATCGTCGACATCAAGTTTGCGGTTCAGTACCAAGTTGGGGATGCCAAGAATTACCTGTTCAATGTACGTGATGCAGACGAAACATTGCGTCATGCAACCGAGAGCGCGGTTCGCGAAGTGATTGGTAAAGCCAAAATGGATTTCGTATTGACCGAAGGTCAAAGCGATATCGCTGATCGCGTCGAAACGGGTTTGCAGCAAATTCTGGATCGCTATCAGACAGGTTTGCTGGTAACCAGCGTGAACTTGCAAAGTGCCCAGCCGCCTGAAGAGGTGCGTGATGCATTTGAAGATGCCATCAAGGCGCGCGAGGATCAACAACGCTTGATCAACGAAGCAAAAGCGTACTCCAGCGATATCATTCCAAAAGCGCGCGGTAACGCTGCTCGCCAATTGGAAGAAGCCAATGCATACAAAGAACGTATTGTGGCTCAGGCTGAAGGTGAGGCGTCCCGCTTCGATCAGTTGGTGGCAGAGTACAAGCGCGCACCGCAGGTGACTCGTCAGCGTCTGTATATCGATACAATGCAGTCAGTGATGCAGTCCACCAGCAAGGTCATGGTGGATGTTAAAGGTGGCAACAGCATGTTGTACCTGCCGTTGGACAAAATCATGTCTGCGTCAGGCCAACCGATTCAGGTGATGCCATCACCGCCGGTCAGTGCCAACCCACCAGCACCGCAGCCTGAACAGGGTGCTCGCGATAATTTACGTAGCAGAACAGGACGCTAATCATGGGAGCAAGTATTCGTATACTCGGTACTATACTGGTCGTGGTTGGTGTAATCGCCTCGTTTTCCATGTTTACTGTGGACGAGCGTGAAAAGGCCATCATGTTCCGTTTGGGTGAAATCGTGCAGACAGAATTTGAACCCGGTCTGCACTTCAAGCTGCCCATTGTCAACAACGTGCGCAAGTTTGACTCGCGTATTTTGACGCTGGATTCTGCCCCGGAAGAATATCTGACCAGCGAGAAGAAAAACGTCAACGTCGATTCGTTTGTGAAATGGCGAATTGTGAATGCGTCGGCTTTCTACAAAACCATGGGTGGTGACGAGCGCCGTGCGGGTACCCGTATCGAGCAGATCATCAAGGACGGTTTGCGTAACGAAGTCGGTAAGCGCACCATTCAGGAAGCGGTTTCCGGTGAGCGTGGCCAGATCATGAATAACATTCAGATCAACGGCAATCGTCAGGTGAAAGATTTCGGTATCGAAATCGTCGACGTGCGCATCAAGCGTATTGACCTGCCCAAGGGCGTGAGTGAATCGGTTTACCGTCGGATGGAAGCAGAGCGTGCCCAGGTAGCCAAGGACTTCCGCTCACGCGGTGCCGAGGAATCTGAGCGTATTCGTGCGGATTCTGACAGGCAGCGTGAGATCATCGTGGCTGAAGCCTATCGTGATGCGGAACAGATTCGCGGTCAGGGTGATGCCAAAGCGACCAAGATCTTTGCCATGGCGCACAACAAGGATCCAGAGTTTTACGCGTTTTACCGCAGCCTGGACGCCTACCGTGCGTCGTTTAGTCAGAAAACCGACGTGATGGTGGTTCAGCCGGACGCGGAATTCTTTAAGTACTTTAACAAGGCCAGCGGCAGATAAACCGGCGGGATTGTGGTTGATAGACGGACGGCACTTCTTCAAGTGCCGTCCGCTTTTGTGTGGGTGCGAAAATGTGGGATGAGTTGCTGATTGCAACAGCCCTAATTTTAGTAATTGAGGGTATAATGCCGTTCCTGAGTCCAGCTGCGACCCGGGAGGCGTTGGCGCGAATGGCGCAGGCGGATGACCGCAGTTTACGCACCATCGGTTTTGTGTGCATGCTCGCAGGTGCGGGAATGCTTTATTTTTTGAAATGAAACAAAGAGTTATCTCTGATGTCCGTAAGTGATCGCTGGCTGTTGCCAGAGGGAATTGAAGAGTTGTTGCCGGATGAGGCACACCGGGTCGAGGAAATACGCAGTGCCCTGTTTGGCCTGTACCGTGGCTGGGGCTACGAGTTGGTGGTTACGCCACTGATCGAACATTTGGAATCGCTGACCGTCGGCATAGGCGGTGATTTGGAAAGCCACACATTCCGTTTGGTGGACCAGGTGAGCGGCCGCATGCTGGGCGTGCGCTCCGACATCACTCCGCAGGTGGCGCGCATTGATGCGCACCGGCTGAATCGCAAGGGCCCTGCACGGTTGTGCTATTGGGGGCCGGTATTGCTGACCCGGGCGCGCGAATTGGGTGGCAACCGCAGCCCGATCCAGGTGGGTGCGGAACTGTATGGCCACCGTGGTTACGAAAGTGACCTGGAAATTTTGCGTTTGATGATTGAGTCGCTGCGTATTGCCGGACAGCGTCAGCCTTATCTGGATTTGGGCCATGTTGGCGTGTTCAAAGCCTTGACCAAACAGGCAGAATTGACTGCCAGACAGGAAGAATTGCTGTTTGATGCGCTGCAGCGCAAGGCCAAGCCGGAAATGAAAGAGCTGCTTGCTGAGGTTAAAGATGCCAAGGTGGCGGCGATGCTGGCCAGTTTGGTGGACCTCAATGGCAGCGACGAAGTACTGGCGCAAGCGCGTCAGGCACTGGCGGGTGCGGTGCCTGCGGTGCAAGAGGCACTGAGCGATTTGGAACAAATCGTAAAGGCGCTACGTCACCGTTACAGCGAGATGAATATTCATATCGATCTGGCGGAGTTGCGTGGTTACAGTTACCACACCGGTGTGGTGTTTGCCGCCTACGCCAAGGGATATGGTCAGTCGGTGGCACAGGGTGGTCGTTATGATGCGGTGGGTGCTGTGTTTGGTCGCGCCCGTCCTGCAACCGGATTTAGTTTGGATTTACGTGGTCTGTTGGCGTTAAACGGCGGACAGACCAAGCCAGCGGGGGGGATTTTTGCCCCGGTGGCGGAAGATGCCCAGCTGCGCAAGATGATTCATGATCTGCGCGCCCAAGGCGAACGGGTAATTTGTGAATTGCCAGGTCAGGAAGGAGGTCCAGCCGATTGCGGTTGTGATCGCGTTCTGGTGAACACTGGCGGTGCGTGGACAGTTCAAGGCGTTTAGAGATTTTTCATGAAAAAAAATATTGTGGTAATAGGCTCCCAATGGGGCGACGAAGGTAAAGGCAAAATTGTCGACCTGCTGACCGAAAGCGTTAGCGCTGTGGCGCGCTTCCAAGGGGGGCATAACGCCGGGCATACGCTGGTGGTGGGCAACAAGAAAACCGTGTTGCACCTGATCCCGTCCGGAATTTTGCGCGAAAACGTACAGTGCATCATCGGCAACGGTGTGGTGTTGTCGCCAGAGGCGCTGCTAAAAGAAATTCGCATGCTGGAAGCCAACGGTGTACCTGCTCGCGAAAGACTGAAAATCAGCGCCGCCTGTCCGTTGATTTTGCCATGCCACGTGCGCTTGGATTTGGCGCGTGAACGTGCCCGTGGCAGCAATGCCATCGGTACCACCGGTCGTGGTATCGGTCCAGCGTATGAAGATAAAGTGGCACGCCGTGCAGTACGGGTTGCCGACCTGTTCCACCGCGAACGTTTTGCCGCGAAACTGGGCGAAATTCTGGACTATCACAACTTCGTGTTGCAGCATTATTTCAAGGAAGATCCCGTCGACTTCCAGGAAACATTGGAACAGGCGTTGGCATTGGGCGAAGAAATTGCGCCAATGGTTGCCGACATTCCAGAGCTGCTGGACCAGTACAAGCGCAACGGCGAAGTCGTGTTGTTTGAAGGCGCGCAGGGCGCGTTGCTGGACGTGGACCACGGTACCTATCCGTTCGTGACTTCCTCCAACACCACCGCAGGTGGCGCGGCGGTGGGCAGTGGCGTGGGTCCGTTGTACTTTGATTACGTGCTGGGCATCACCAAGGCCTACACAACCCGCGTGGGCGCCGGTCCCTTCCCCACTGAATTGGAAGATGACGTGGGCGCGCATCTGGCGAAAAAAGGCCATGAGTTTGGTTCGACCACCGGTCGTCCACGTCGCTGTGGCTGGTTTGATGCGGTATCACTGCGTCGCTCCATCCAGGTGAACAGCATCAGCGGTCTGTGTATCACCAAGCTCGACGTACTGGACGGTTTGGACAGCATTAACATCTGTGTGGGTTACAAGCACGATGGCGCTTCCACTCTGACCCCACCGGTGGGTGCGGATGCGTACACCCTGTGCGAGCCAATCTATGAAACCATGCCGGGCTGGACAGACACTACCTTCGGCGTGAAACGTTTTGAGGATCTGCCGCTAAATGCACGCAATTACCTCAAGCGCATCGAAGAATTGATGGCAACACCAATCGCCATTGTGTCCACAGGCCCAGAGCGGACTGAGACCATTATTCTCGACGACACCTTCAGATAACAATCTCGACGCAGATTGCTTTATCCCTGTAAAACATGTGGCTGACGATGACCTCGTCGGCCACATGTTTTTCTACGCTCTAACATCATTTGTGTTGATTCTAAAAATAGCAGCATTTACTGCAAAACATCCCAAAACTGTCGAGGGAGCTCAATTGACGCGTCTCTATGGCGGTAACTCTGTAAATTTTATGTAAAAGCCCAGTAATGATTCCCAAAAATTGGATTTCATTGTTCGCTAACGTACTTGCCGAATTTAGTAAAAGTCTGCGTCAGCATTTAGGCAAGGCAGGCTATTTTAGCAGGTGAAAGAATAAATGGATTTTTTGGGCGACAAACGTATCGCATGGTCTGTCCCGGTGTTTTTTGCGGCTGTTGGGTTGAGTACGCATACATCTGATTGGCAAAGTGATTCGCAGCCGCATGTTGTTTTGGAATCCATGGCTATGGTGGTGGCCATGGTGGTTGGTGGTGTGTCTTTGATGTTGTACCACACAAGACATCAGGCATTTTTTCTGTTGGTGGGCTGCGGCTTTTTTGCGGCAGGCTTGCTTGATGGATACCATGCGGTGGTGGCGTCAAGCTGGGCAATGGACATGACGCCATCCCGGGTGGAAGCTATTGTTACCTGGAGTTGGCTGGCTTCCCGAACGATGTTGGCTGCGTTGTTTGTCTATGCAGCCTATTGGCTGATTAACGAGAAAAAAACCGAAAAATATCAAAGCAATAAGGTGTATGTGTCAGTGGTTGTCCTGACGCTTGCCTGTATTGTGTTGTTCGGCATCGTGCCGTTGAATGATGCGAGCATTAATCACGACTATTTTTCGCGGCCACTGGAGTTAATCCCGGGGGTTCTGTTTGTGGTTGCCGCCGTGATGATGTTTATCAGTGGTAAATGGCGGATGTCATCGCTGCATCACTGGATACTGGTGGCCGTAGTGCTCAATGTTATTGCGCAAATTGAATACATGAGCCTGTCCAGAAACCTGTATGACATGTCATTTGATCTGGCGCACTTGATCAAATTTATCAGCTATGTCTTCGTGCTTGTTGGATTATCTTTGGATATGTATCGGACCTATTCACAGGTTGCAGATGAGTCGGAAAAAAAAGCAAGGCTTAGTGAATCTGAAAAATGGAATGATACAGTGCGTCGGCAAGAGGCTGCCCACAAGGCGATTGTTGATGGATTGCCACAGAAAATTTATGTGAAAGATCTGCATGGAAAATATTGTTTTTGTAATCAGAATTTCGCGAATCTCATGGGAAAAACGCGAGATCAGATTATTCATCAATTAGCGGAAAATATTGATCCAGGAAGCGTGGTTGAAACATATGTCGCAGAGGAAAAGCGCGCGCTTGAGTCTGCTGGGGTGGTTCGCAGCGAACGCATGGTTGAGGTTGGAGGGGGGAAGGTGTGGTATGAAAGCCAACACTACCCTTATTTCAACCAGTCAGGTGAGATGGCAGGTGTGATCGGCGTATTTCTCGATATCGAATTGCGAAAATACAAAGATACCCAGATCATGGTTCGTGAAGCCGCAATATCGGAGTCAAGCAATGCGATTGCCATTTGTGATTTGTCGGGCAGCATCACCTATGCAAATCATGCAATGGTGGCCATGTTTGGTGAACTGGATGAGATGTTAGGGCTAAGTGTTGGTGAATTTCTGTTCCAGAACCAGAAGGAATTTAATGCTGTATTGGCGCGGATTAACGACAATCAACGCTGGCGTCAGGAGTTAAAGCTAACAAAAGAGCAAGGGAAATCCATTTATGTGTTGGCGTCGGCGGTGTTGCTTCATGATGTATCTGCAGTGTCGCACGGTATTCTGATTTCAATGACAGATATTAGTGAGCAGAAGCGGGCGATGGAAGCCCTGCAGCGCAGTGAACAAACCTTTAGTAAGGCTCAGGAAATTGCTCATATCGGAAGTTGGGATTGGGATATGGAAACGAACGATCTATCCTGGTCGGATGAAATCTACCGGATATTCGGTTTACAGCCCAAGGAATTTGCCGCGACCTACGAAGCGTTTCTTGCGTGTGTGCATCCCGATGATAGAAATTTGGTAATTGACTCCGTGAATGCGTCGATAAAAGATCGTGATGTGGAGTATAGCATTGAGCATCGTGTTGTCAGACGGGACGGGTCAGAGCGAATAGTGCATGAACAGGGTAAAGTGTACTGGGATACTGATGGTGTCCCGGTGCGGATGATTGGTACGGTATTGGATATTACGGAGCGCAAAAAGGTTGAGCAAGAACTCGAGCGTCACCGAAAAGATCTGGAGGGCTTGGTTGAAGAGCGAACCAAGGAACTGGAGCAGGCGTATTTGGCTTTGATCGACCACGAGCGACTGGCAACCCTGGGTAAATTGACGGCGATGGTCAGTCATGAATTGCGCAATCCACTGGCAGCGATGCGACCCGCCCTGCATGTGTTGGAAAAGCGGGAAGTTTCTGATGAGAAAATAGCTATGGCTATTGAGCGGCTGGACAGAAACATCTCACGATGTGATTATATCATTGATGAGTTATTGGAATTTATAGCATCTGACGAGTTGAATTGTCAGGAAGTGGATTTAGATCATTGGCTTGCCTCAATATTGGCGAGCCAAACGTTTCCGGTCAATATTCGCATCGTCACAGAGTATGGCTTGTCTGGAAAGACTGCGAATATCGATAGTCAGCGATTACAGCGGGCGGTGATTCATTTGCTGGAAAATGCAATTCAGGCGATGCAGGACAAGGATTCGGGCGATCACTGTCTTGAGGTGCAAACCCGTAGAGATGGTCATGGATTTGAGATCAGTGTCTCCGATACTGGCGTTGGTATTGATGAAGTTGCGGTCGCTAAAATATTTGAACCATTGTTCAGTACCAAAAATTTTGGTGTCGGACTGGGTATGCCGACAGTGAAACGGATTATGGATCAGCATGGTGGCGACGTGAGAATAAGAACAGAAAAAAATGTAGGGGTCACAGTCGCCCTTTGGATTCCAGAAAAGAAAATGACAGTCGCAGGAGAGGCAGCATGAACAAAAGCATTTTGATCGTGGATGACAATGTTGATCTGGCCGATGGCTTAATGTTGGTGCTGGAAGATTCTTACAGTGCGGATGTGGCATACAATGCCGAAGAAGCATTGGAAAAAATGAAATTAAAGCATTATGACTGGGTGTTGAGTGATGTGAAGATGCCAGGCATGAATGGCGTCGAACTGAAAAAAAATATTACTGAAAATACGACGTCCAGTGTGATGTTGATGTCAGGCTATAGGGTTGAACAATTGGCCGAGGAAGTAACCGGCATGGGCCCGGCGATGATCAAGCGAGGTAAGCCGAGTACGGTTGAATTAAGGCAATTGTTGCAAACGACACTTGCACACGGTGTCTTGCTGGTTGAAAAGGAAAAATTCTCAGAGATAGATCAGCTCAAGCGTGAAATGATTGACTCCGGCTGGTGCGTGCAGTTGTTTACCGCGCATGGCAATGAAATGTTTGGGCACGCAGAGAATAAAAAAATCAGATTCATCGATCAAGGCGGAACGGTAGTCGATTCGCTCGTTCGTTGTCTGCAGGAAAATATTTGTGATCAATCCCCAATCGTTATCTTTGTCGATACCTCAAAGTATCAGGTGAACGATGACGATCCATTTAAGGCCCACGATGTGTCAGGTTGTCTATTCAAACCCTTTTACTTTGACAAGGTTTTTGAAGTACTCGCCAATTAGTTGGTGTGGTCAAGTTAATGTTTGCCTGACTTTTAAGCAATACCCTCACAAATTTAATGCCCACTGTCTGGTTGATGGCAGGGTATGTCATTGTTTTTAGGTTTCTTCTCTCGGTTAGCAAGCTGAAAACTGGATAATCAGATCAGTGAATTAATATCGATTGTTTCTATGATGTGTATAGATAAGCGCTAACTGGCTTGGTGATGCGGTTGTGATTTGACCGTTATTGGTGATGAGTCCATATATATAGTAATAAAAATAGGGGAGGTATTTGTTTTATAGCGAATAGTCTATGTGTTACATATTTTCTATCGATTAGTCGCAAGCGTCATGTCAGCTTAATCTTCGCTCCAGAGATGTTAGCAATAACTTTGATTAACACATTTAGGAGATGAAAATGGCCAAATATGATGCTGGCGTAAAAGAGTACCGCGACCTGTACTGGGCTCCGGATTACGTTCCTCTGGATACTGACCTGTTGGCGTGCTTTAAAGTTGTAGGTCAGCCCGGCGTGCCTAAAGAGGAAGTTGCTGCTGCGGTAGCTGCTGAGTCTTCAACAGGTACCTGGTCTACTGTATGGTCCGAGCTGTTGACTGACTTGGAATTCTACAAAGGCCGCGCATATCGTATCGAAGATGTTCCTGGTGATAAAGATGCTTTCTACACTTTCATCGCTTATCCTCTGGATTTGTTCGAAGAAGGTTCTATCGTAAACGTACTGACCTCTCTGGTTGGTAACGTGTTCGGCTTTAAAGCCCTGCGTTCTTTGCGTCTGGAAGATATTCGCTTCCCAATCGCGTTCATCAAGACCTGTGGTGGTCCTCCTGCCGGTATCCAGTTGGAGCGTGACCGTCTGAACAAGTACGGCCGTCCAATGTTGGGTTGTACCATCAAGCCAAAACTGGGTCTGTCTGCCAAGAACTACGGTCGTGCAGTATACGAATGTTTGCGCGGCGGTCTGGACTTGACCAAAGATGACGAAAACATCAACTCTCAGCCTTTCATGCGCTGGCGTGACCGTTGGGACTTCGTAGCAGAAGCTATCGATAAAGCCCAACGTGAAACTGGTGAGACCAAAGGTCACTACCTGAACGTAACTGCTGCTACTCCAGAAGAAATGTACGAGCGCGCAGAATACGCGAAAGAGCTCGGCATGCCGATCATCATGCACGACTTCTTGACTGGTGGTTTTACTGCCAACACAGGTCTGGCTAACTGGTGCCGTAAGAACGGCATGTTGTTGCACATTCACCGTGCAATGCACGCGGTAATCGACCGTAACCCGCATCACGGTATTCACTTCCGCGTACTGGCCAAGTGTCTGCGTCTGTCCGGTGGCGACCAGCTGCACACTGGTACGGTTGTAGGGAAGTTGGAAGGCGATCGCGCCTCTACTCTGGGCTTCGTAGATTTGTTGCGTGAGTCTTTCATTCCTGAAGATCGTCGCCGCGGTATTTTCTTTGATCAGGACTGGGGTTCATTGCCAGGCGTATTCGCAGTT
>Ga0224510_10000639_pt1 | contig 26124 bp, 23 predicted proteins | sample SF_May12_sed_USG_FD_170161 | JGI IMG/M metagenome (GOLD analysis project Ga0224510, IMG submission 170161) | Sediment microbial communities from San Francisco Bay, California, United States - SF_May12_sed_USGS_4_1 | ecosystem: Environmental > Aquatic > Marine > Sediment | place: USA: California... | reverse complement strand
GCTCTTTGCGCGCGCCGACTTCTTCGTCGAGGAGAGCGAGGCGTACGAGCTGCGCGACGACGGGTGGCACGCGGCGCCGGCGTTTCGCCCGGAGGGCGTTCGCTATGGCGAGCGCGGTCCTGCTGCGTCTGCCGCACTCTGCGCGGAACTCTTGCCGGGCCGACTCAGGCATCTCGCCACGCCAGGCGGCCTCCGCACAGCGACCCGACGGCGTGCGTCTCGCGCGTACAGGCGCATACGACCTCACGACCTATAGTCCGAATCGATGAACTTCGAGCTGACCGCCGATCAGCGCGCGATCCAGGAACTGACACGCGAGCTCGCCGAGGCGGAGATCGTCCCGAACGCGACGTCCTGGGACCGCGAGCACCGCTTCCCAGACGAGCTCTACCCGAAGCTCGCCGACCTTGGCCTCATGGGCGTGTGCGTCCCGGAGGAATATGGGGGCGGCGGGGCCGACTTCCTCTCCTATGTCCTCGTCCTCGAGGAGCTCTCGCGCGCCGATGCGGGAGTCGGCGTGACGGTTGCGGTACACACCAGTGCTACCACGCTTCCGATCCTGTCGTTCGGCACCGAGGAGCAGAAGTCCCGATTCGTTCCACCGCTCGCTCGCGGGGAGCAGCTCGGCGCGTTCGCCCTCACCGAGTCCGGGTCCGGCTCCGACGCAGGCTCGCTTCGCACCGTGGCCGAACCCGAGGCTGACGGTTGGGCGATCACCGGCTCGAAACAGTGGATCACGAACGGCTCGCGCGCAGGAACTTTCGTTCTCTTTGCGCGAACCGATCCCGCGACGGCCGGGGCGCGCGGGATCTCCTGCTTCATCCTCGATGCCGAACATGTGCGCGTAACGCGTGAGGAGGAGAAGCTCGGCCTGAACTCGTCGACCACGTCGGATCTCGCCCTCGAGCGCGCGCACGTCGGTCGAGACCGCCTGCTCCATGACGAGGATCGCGGTTTCCGAGTTGCGATGGCGACGCTCGACGGTGGCAGGATCGGGATCGCCGCTCAGGCGCTCGGGATCGCGCAGGCGGCGTACGACGTCGCACGTTCGTACGCCACTGAGCGAGAGCAATTCGGTCGGCGGATCGGGGACTTCCAAGCCATCCAGTGGAAGCTCGCGGACATGGCGACCGAGATCGACGCCGCCCGTCTGCTCACCTACCGCGCTGCCTGGCTCAAGGAGGACGGGCGACCGCACACCGCAGAGGGCGCGAAGGCGAAGCTCTTCGCGTCAGAGATGGCGCGCCGCCAGACGGCCGAGGCTATCCAGATCCTCGGGGGCGTTGGGTACACGAAGGAGTTCCCGGTCGAGCGTTTCTACCGCGATGCGAAGATCACCGAGATCTACGAGGGAACCAGCGAGATCCAGCGCCTGGTGATTGCACGGTCGATCCTCGGGCGGCAGGTGCGCGTGGAGCCCGTTCAACGCGCCTAAGCCAGTAGCAGTCTCTCACGAGTAGCTCGGGCGCTGTACCGATCCCGCGAGACTGATCTTCCGGGCACGCGTCCGTGGCGCCTAATCTACTCGCGTGTCCCGCGATCGCGACGAGCCCGTCAGGCTGACGAAGATCTACACTCGCGGAGGCGACGCGGGCGAAACATCGCTCGGTGACGGCTCCCGTATCTCGAAGCTCGACGCGCGGATTGCTGCGTACGGAGCCGTCGACGAGCTGAACTCGGCCGTCGGTCTCACTCTCGCCGGAGATTGCCCGGACGACATGCTCGCGGTGCTCGGGCGCATCCAGAACGAGCTCTTCGATCTCGGCGCGGACCTCTCGGTTCCGATGGAGCACGACGCTCGCCTTCGCGTCACGCAGGAGCAGGTCGAAGCGCTCGAGGGTGAGTGTGACCGCTTCAACGCTGACCTCCCCGAGCTCAAGAGCTTCGTGCTTCCAGGCGGAAGCGAGGTCGCTGCGAGGCTCCACGTGGCCCGCACGATCTGCCGTCGCGCCGAGCGTGACGCGCTTGGTGCCTCCCGTCTCCATACGCTCAACCCGCTCGCGCTCGTGTACCTGAACCGCCTGTCCGACCTTCTGTTCATTCTCGCTCGCGCCGCGAACGCGGCCGCCGGTCACGAGGAGCCGCTCTGGAGGCCTGGGAGCTCGGCCTAGCGTTCGCGGCGTCGTTCGTCGCGGGCTATGTCGGCTCGATGCTCGGTCTCGTACTCGGGACGCTGCGGTTGCCGTTCGTGATCCTCGCGACAGGCAGCCCACTCGCGGCTGCGGGTACCAACATCGCGATCTCCGCCGCCGCAGCTGGAGCCGGCGGACTGAAGCACGCACGCGACGGTCGTGTCGACTGGCGAGTCGTGTCGTGGATGGCTCCACCGTCCGTTCTCGGCGCGGTGGTAGGAGCGATGCTCGCTGACGACGTCTCCGAAGCGCTGCTCTATGGGCTGATCGCGACGGTACTCGTTTGGAGTGGGATCGACCTCGCGCTGCGCCCGATCGCTCCGCGACCACGCGACCACCTCCGCGCGGGGCGTGGGGGAGTTTTCGCGTTCCTGATCGGCGCTCTCGGCGGCGCCGTCGGCCTGATTCTCGGGACGCTGCGCATGCCGGCGCTCGTGCGATCGGTCGGGCTCGACGTGCGGCGCGCCGCCGGGACGAACCTCATCATCGGCTTCTTCCTCGGCGTCGCCGGATTCGCGACGTACGCGACGGTCGAGGGCGTGGATTGGGACGTCCTTGTGGCTGGACTCGCGGGCGCACTCCCAGGGGGCTGGCTGGGCGCCCGTGCAACCGGTCGGATCGAGGAGCGCTCCCTGCGTCTCGCGCTTGGAGTAGTCCTCGTCGTTGTGGGGGTCGTGTTCGCGTTGCAGGCTGCGAGGGGCTGACTACGCCACGGCGGGCCAGCGCCCGTCGAGCCACTCGACGAGCTCGCTCGCAGGCCGTGGGCTTGCAACGTAGAAGCCCTGTGCGTAGTCGCAACCCCAGTTCGTAAGCGTGTGCCACGCCGCCGCTGTCTCCACGCCCTCGGCGACGACCGTGAGGTCGAGCGCGTGGCCGATGTCGATCAACCCGCGCACGAGCGCTCCGTCGGTGGCGCTCTCTTCGAGGCCGCCAACGAGTTCGGCGTCGATTTTCAACTCGTCGAGCGGAAGCGCCCTCAACGCGGCGAACGAGGCCGCGCATCCGCCGTCGTCGAGTGAGAGGCGAACGCCCAGCGTCCGGAAACGCCCGAGAACTTCGTCGTCGAGCTCTGCACCGGCGCCTGGCCCAGCAGGGACGACCTCGAGCGTCACCGGAGTCGAGACAACGTCTACCGAACGAAGCATGTCAGCAAGGCCTTCAGCGAACAGCGGATCGTCGAGCAGGCGGTACGGGATGTTGATCGACACGCCGAGATCGTGTCCCGCCTCCGACCAGAGCTCGGCCGAGCTCAACGCGTCCGCGACGACGAGAAACGTGAGCTCACGCGCGAGCGGCGTGCGTTCGACGTGGGGGACGAACTCAGCGGGCGGAACAAGTGCCCCTTCCGGGAGCACGCGCCGGATCAGGGCCTCGGCGGAGCGCGTCGTTCCTGTCGCGAGGTCGAGGATCGGCTGATAGACGACCAGGAGCTCCTTGTGGGCGAGCGCCGTCTCGACATCGCGCACGACGCCGGCATCGACGCCTCGCCGCATGAAGACCGAGTCGGCGGCCACGTCGCGCTTCGTCGCGTACATCTTCCCGTCGGCGCGTGAGAGCAGCTCGTCGGAAGTTGTTCCGTCGACAGGGAATACCGCCCAGCCGATGCTGCCGTCGATCTCGATCGCGGTCCCGTCGACACGGAACGGTCGGCGAAGCGCGTGACGGAGTCGTCGGACGAGCACCGTGGCCGTACCGTCGGTCCCGGTTTCCGTCGACAGGACGACGAATTCGTCGCCCCCGACCCTGGCGACGGTGTCGCTCGCACGTACGACCGTCTCGAACCTGCGAGCCAGCGTGCGCAGGACAGAGTCACCCGCGCGGTGACCCCGGACGTCGTTGACGTCCTTGAACCCATCGAGATCGATGACGATGAGCGTGAAGCGCTCGCCGGTGCGGCGACAACGGCGTAGCGCCTGTTCGATCCGGTCGTCCAGGAGGACGCGGTTGGGTAGACCGGTGAGTGGGTCTCGCAGCGCCTCCGCAGTCGCTGTTCGCAGCCGCAGGTTAAGCCACACCCCGCACGCGGCGGCGACGAATGCGAAGACCACGAGGGACGCCACGACGACGTCCGGGCTCTCGTGCAGCACGGCTGTCAGGAGGCTCGAGACGAGCACGAGCGCAGCGAGGAAAAACGCCCACGCGAAGGTGCTACTGAGATGCCGCCTTGATCGGATTGTCACTCGTTCGTTGCCGTTCCTGCTCCCAGAGAGAGCTGCCGCAGTACTTCCGACAGTAGTCGGCGTTCGGGCGTGGATCGCCCCCAGATCGAGGGATGGTCATCCCCCGGAAGAGGGTGTAAGCGGCTCGAAGTGGGGAGGAAGCGGCCGTTTCTTCGGGAATCGAGCCCCGTGGACGTTGCGGCGGGCCTCGTCGGACTGCTTGCCGGCCTGGCCGTCGGCCCACTGGCCGATCGTCTCGCGACGAACGCACCGCTTCACGAGCCGTTTCTCAAGAGCGTGTCGCGGTCATCTCGTCTCTTCCTCGTCACCCTCGGCACCGCGCTTCTCGCAGGTGCGTGCGGGCTTGTCTACGGCTTCACGCTCGAGGCGCTGATCGCGGTGCTCTTCTGCTGGGTTCTGGTCATCGTCACGCGAACCGACCTCGAGCATCGACTGATTCCGGACAAGATCGTCCTCCCGGCAGGGGGGGCAATCCTCGCTCTTCGAACGATCGACGATCCGAGCTTCGAGTGGGTTCTGAGTGCCCTCGGCGCGGGGTTGGTGTTGTTTGTCATCGTGCTCGCCTACCCGAAAGGCCTCGGAATGGGGGACGTGAAGCTCTCGGCTCTCCTGGGTGCGGGGCTTGGTGTTGCCGTGATCCCGGCGATGTTCGTGGGGTTCTTCGCCGCGTTCCTGCCGGCAGCGCTGCTTCTCGTCCGGCACGGTAAGGAGGCGCGTAAGCAGGCGATCCCACTTGGGCCGTTTCTCGCGCTTGGCGGAGTCGTCGCTCTCTTCTGGGGCGACGCGATACTCGACTGGTACAAGCAGCTTTCGCTGTAACGCGGCGCGATCGCGCTATGCAGTAAGGCCTGCGTTCGATAAGCCATGTCACCTATGGAGAGTGCGTCGACACACAGCGGCGTTCCAGCGCCGATCGCCGCCGCCGTCGCCGCCGACGTGTTGTAAGGCGGTATTCGTGGGGTGACGCCGTCGGTCTTCGTGCTCGAGCCTGGGCGCTTCTGGCTCGTGGCGCAACGCGGGCGCGAGTCTACGAGCTTCCAGGCGAAGAATCGCCCGGCGTCCCGCGCACGAGATAGGCACATCGCCGCCGGTCCTCGGGCAGCGGTGACGGCCCCGTACGCGCGACGATGTACTCCGCGCCCTCGAGCTCGAGCGCATCGCCGGGGGCGAGGTTCGATCGGTCGATCTCGACCAGCCGGTAGTCGAAGCCCGGTACGAACGCAAGCTGCACCGATTGCGCAACGACGGGTTGGTCAGAGCTCGGGGTTGGCGGATTGGCCTCAATCTGGGATTCGAGCTCACCAAGACGCTCCTCGCGCGCCGTGACGGCACGCTCGCGTCGCTCGACGGCGGCGCGCCGGAGCTCCACTGCGCCGAGCTCGCTGCGACGACGTGCGAGGTCGGTCTCTTGGTCGGCGAGGCGGCTTTCGCGCTCGGTGAAGTCGCGCAGGAAGTCCGTGAGCTCGGTCTCTCTCGCCTCGAGGTCGGATGTGCGCAATCTGAGCATGCGCTCGACCGAGGCGCGCGAGTCTCGGAGAAGCTCTTCGCGGCGCTCGAGGTCGGCGATCGACGCGTCGAAGCGTGCCGCATGCTCATCGAGCTCCCGCCGCCGCTCCGCGAGAAGCTCCTCGAGGCGCTCCTCCGAGGTGGGGCCCGGCGTGAGGACTCTCCGGACAAGTCCTCCGAAACCGTCGGTCGTCTCGGACGATCTGCGATCGGCGGGAGGGTCCTTTCTGTCGGGATGAGTCACCGTGCGCGCCCCGGGCCGGTTTGGGAGACCGGCGGACCGATCCTAAGCCGTCGAGTTCGGAGCAGTCCGCCGGCGAAGCGCGACTTCGCCGGGCCGGCGAGGTCTCCTGCGCAGGAAAGCCTTCGTAGGAGGGTAAAGCTTCTGCGTCTCGAAACCGATAAGCCGACAATGGATGCGAACGGTGCCAGACTTCTTGCGGCGCGGATCCGTGCCGGCGTCGCTATCGGCGCGAGGATCGAATTGGTGAAGGACGCGGGCGATGACTCGGGTCTGTGCGCCGGAGATCGTGGGGTCGTCGACAAGATCGACGAGCGCGGATACGTCTTCGTGAACTGGGATCGCGGATTCGTCTCGGAGATCGATCCCGAGTCGACGCCATTCCATCCGCTGGCCGCGTAAACCTCTGATCGACTCACGACCGCGGGGCTTTCCCGCCTCGGAGCCCGAAGTCCGCTGTCACCACCATGGCTTCGGACCCACCGTACTCGGCGGGAGCCGTCGGCGTGTAGACGGCGCCGATACCCGCGTCACGCCACGCTGACGAGAGGATCACTTCGCGATGTGGGCGAGAGTCGAGCCACGCCTTCACGATCGCTTTCGCCTTGATCTCTTGCCCTTCGCTGGCAAGGAGCGCCTCGCCGACCGACCACTTCTCCCAGCCTCGATTGGAGTAGTACCGTCGGATTCGATCGCTGAAAGCGGTTCCGTCTGCGGAGTCGTGTCCGAAGAATCCGAGCTCGAGCATGGCCTTCGAATGCGCCCTCGCTGCCGACCGGAGACTCGGTGCGGCTCGCAGCGCTCGAACGCCCTTGCTGGCGCGAATCTGATTCAACTCGTGCACGATCTCTGCCTCGAGCATGGCTCGGCGCTCGAGCTTCGTTGGCGCCTCGACGGGGGCGGCAGCAGAGGTCTGAACAGCCGTGAGCGCGACGGCGAGTAGGACGAGAAATCGCATGCCTTGGAACGGCATCGACCGTTCCTACGGGACATCTCTCCCCCGAACGGGGGAGGCCGGAGATGTTCGCTACGGAGCTCTATGCCCGCTCGCGCGGCCGTTGGGCTGGTCGGTTTTCGACGATGAAGAGCTCGCCTTTGCCGGCGCCGAAGTTCCAGTCTTCTCTGCCTTGCTCCCTGTATTCGCCCGTGCTTTCGTCGGCGGCGTCTTGTCGGGGCGTGCGGTGCGGAGCGGCACCGTGGTGCGCTTCGTTTGACCGCGTGCGCTCGCCTTCGCCTCGGCGCTGCGCCTGGAGGACTGGCGCGTGCGCGCTGCGGTTGCACGAGCGTGAGCTTTCGCCTCGACCCGCTTTGCTTGTCCCGGGGCGGCGGCCTTCCCACGCGCGACACCGTTTCCCGGAACGAGCACTCCGCGCGGAGCAACCTGTCCGAGGCGTGCCCCCGGCTTGGTCGCAGGCTTCGAGCCGATCTCCGACGAGCCGACGACTGCAACGCCGCCCGTCATCGTCGCTGCGGCAACGACTGCCGCGGCTTTCACTGCGATACCTCCGGCGAAGATCCCGCCTCCCGTAGCGCCCGTGGTGGTCACAGCCGAGCCGGCAACAGCTGCGCCGGTGGCTACAGGCATCGTCGCGGCCGTTGCTGTTCCCTCGATCCCCTTGAAGAACGAGAGCGACAGCGGAATCGGGACGAGCATGAGGCCTTTGAGTGCGCGCCGGTTTCGCTGTTGAATGCTGGTGAAGCGTGCGCAGTCGGGACACTCGCCGACGTGGTCGCGTAGACGGCGTCGCTCTTTTCGGCCAAGCCGACCGTCTGCAGCGCGCGATAGCCCGAGTTGCGCTTCCGTACAGGTGAGCTGATGCTCGAGCTCGTCCGCCAGGGAACGTCGGGCTCTGAAGAGAAGGGTCTCGAGAGCCGTCGTCGTGACGCCGAGGATCTCCGCTATCTCCGCGTACGAGCGACCCTCGAACTCACGGAGGACGATCGCTTGCCGCTGCTGCGGAGGGATCTTGGAGAGCGCGACCAGCAGCTCGCCGACGCTCGGCCCGTCGTCCTCGTCGCGGCTGGCCTCCGTCGTCCGCTCATCGAGCTCGACCTGTCGTGGTCGCGTCTGCTCCTGCCGGAAGCGCTGCTTGATCGAGTTGCTCGCGATCGTCAGCAGCCAGTTCGCCGGCTTGCGCGGGCGCACGCCCTGCTCGAGCGAGCGGTACGCATTCAGGAACGTGGTCTGCGTGACGTCTTCGGCGTCCGCGTGGTTGCCGAGGACGGCGAGCGCGTAGCGATAGATCTCACCGCCGTGTTTGCGATAGAGCTCGTCGACCTCGCTCGAAGCCCGGTGACCGGATTCGGTGACGGCCATGTGCTGAACGGTCGTCCAAGCGACGGGAGCGCGCAACCCACCTCACAAACTCTTAACACTTTCCGGCGCAAGAAAACTGCTTGCAGCGCGTCTTCTGTCATGCCGGATTGAAATTCCCCACGGAACGGAGATGTTCCATGACGAAATTCTTCATCATTGCCGCCCTCTTCTGCCTCGCCGTGCCGGCGGCCCTTGCGGCCCCGCCGGCCGGTCAAGGTCCTAGTGGCGGGTCGACGCCGAACCCAGCGCAGCTCTGTGCGGAGCAGTTGAAGACGATGGGTGCGGTGGGCTTCCAGTCCACGTACGCGCCGAACGGCAACGCTCAGAGTGCTATGGGCAAGTGCATCTCACGTCAGGCCCGGGCGTCGGCTGGCGATCAGAACAACGCGGCCAAGAAGTGCAAGTCGGAGCGCGTGTCGCTGGGCGTCACCGGTTTCAACGACAAGTACGGGACGAACAAGAACAAGCGCAACGCGTTCGGGAAGTGCGTCTCCGGTCTTGCGAAGGAGCAGGGCGAGGACCGGCAGGAGAACACGCTCAACGCGGCCAAGACGTGCAAGGCCGAGCGCGCTTCGATGGGTGTCATGAATTTCAACGAGCTGCACGGGACGAACAAGAACAAGAAGAACGCGTTCGGCAAGTGCGTCTCCAAGCTCGCGAAGGCGCAGGGTTCCTCATCCTGAATGAACTGACCATGACCAAGATCCGCAGCGGTCGGCGGCACCGGTTGCGGCGGTAGGGGGAAGAGACGAAGGAGGTCGAAAGACCTCCTTCGTCGTTCTCAGCCCTCAAGCCGGGGTCAGACCCGGGGTCTGACCCCGGCGGTTTGCATCGGCGCGGACAACAGACGTCTCAAGGACGAAAGCTCAGCAGGTCGCGGTCTCTGGCGTCCCGAATCCCAGCTACGAGCCGACGTCGGGCGGCTGCGGTGTCAGTGTCGATGAGTTCGAGCGTTGCGGCCACGTCCAGATACGACGGTGCGGGTACGAAGCCGGCTGTGGCGGCATAGCTGCTCCAGCGCCAGAGCTCAGGCTGCTCGACCATGCCTGCACGCACGGGATTCAGTGACACATAGATGATCGCCGAGACGAGATGGTCGGCGGTCTCTAGACGAGTCGAGTAGTAGCGTCCCCGGAAAAGGTGGCCCTGTCTTTCATACCGGTGGTTGAAAGCCTGGGCGTAAGGGGCCTCGAACGACTGCATTCCACAGCCGAGGTTTGGCGTTGGAGTTCGGACGACGAGATGGATGTGTGTGTCCAGGAGGCAATACGCGAGACACGACCAGCGAAACCGAGTGATGGACCGCTCGAGATAGCCGATCAGGTTTCGGCGGTCGCCATCGTCGCGCACGAGTCGTTCACCTGCGTTTCCCTTGGCGACGACGTGATGGATGGCATCCGGAGACTCGTCTCGTGGCCGACGCGGCACTCGTAAAGGATCGCCGTACGGAACGAATCCCGCGAGTGGCCGTTCAGTCCAGTGATCGACCGGGGCGGGCCCAAATCCGACATGTCCGGGGTCTGACCCCGGGTCTGACCCCCCTTGGGGGCGCCGCTATTGGGGCGTCAGCGGCTCCCAGCGCGGGAGCGTGAGCTTCAACGTCGTGGGGCCGCCGGGAGCGCTCTCGAGCTCGAACGTGCCGCCTACCATGCGCACGCGCTCGCCGATCCCCACGAGACCGAGTCGGCCACGCTGCGCGGCCTTAGCCAACGCGCGCTCCACCTCGAAGCCGATCCCATCGTCCACGATCTGGAGCTCGATCGCGCTCCGGCGCGCACGGACCCGAACTGACACGTTCGTCGCTCCGGCATGCTCGCGGACGTTCGCCAGCGCCTCCTGAATCGCCCTGAAGACCGTGATGCGCTGCGCCGACGAGAGTGAGTCCGGGTCGCCGCGAATCTCGAGCTCGGCACGAATGCCAGAGCGCTCAGCGAAGCTGTCGACCTCGCGATGCAGGATCTCCCCGAGCGGTCGGCTGATGACGCTCTTCGTCTCGAGAGAGTGTGCGATCTCGCGAAGCTGCCGGTCGAGCTCGACGAGGCGAGAGGAGAGATCGTCGAAGCGCCCGTAAGCCTGATGCTGGTAGTCGGCGAGCACGAACGGGTACACCTGCTGCTGCAGGAGACGGACGTCGGCCGCGAGAGCCAGGACGTCCTGAATCGGCCCGTCGTGCAGGTCGAATCCCAGGCGCATGAGTCGGCGCTCAGCTGAGGCCACGAGCGTCCGCTCGCGGGAGGCGGAGTGCTCCAGCAGGCGCTCCCGCTCGATGACAGGGCTCAAAGCAGCAGCGGCCTCGGTGAGGTAGGCGTCGGCGACGTCCGGTTCGACGGATCCGAGCCGCCCCACGATCGCGGCGTACGCCTCGCCAAAACGAAGCACCGGGATCGACCGCAGTTGGGACCCGCCCAGCAACGAGAGCCGGGAGCGCCGGCGAAGGGTTGCCTTCGCCTCGGCGCGGACGCGCCGGCTCGGGCCTCCGTCGGTGCCGAGGATCGCGATGCACTCGATCCCGTTTTGGTTCTGCGTCCACAGCGACACGTCACCGAGCACGTCGAAGCCGAGCAGAAGCCCGAGCTGGATTTCGACGGCGACGAGGGGCGGAAGCTCGAGAAGCCTCGAGTTCGCGACAGCCGCGCTGAACAAGACATAGCGAGCGGCGGAGAGGGGGAGTGCGCATGCCTCAGCGACCGCTGCTGCCGCGCCTCGCACGTCCGCCTCGTCGAGCTCGAGCGCTGCGCCCAGCTCGATGATCGCAGCGGCTGCGTACCAGACTGAGGCGAGCCCGTCGCCGACGTCCTCGTCGCCGTACCCGTTTCGCACCCGGCGCGCGTCTGTGAGGACGCCTTCGAGCACCGGCCGGATCTCGTCTCCACAGCCCTCGAGGAAGTACGAGTGCAGGCGGTCGAGGCGCTCCTCGGGCTCGCGATACGGAGGGCGTCCCGGCTGCGGAAGCGATCGCGAAAGCGGGAGCGGTGCTCCTGACTCGAAATGCTTGCCTGCCTCGGACGTCATATGCGCTCGTCGGACTCCGACTGGTTCACGCTCGAAGTCGCGCCTCCTCCCCCGCACACACATTACGACTCATGCTCGCCATGTCACCCTCCTACGATCGGTGTTGCGCCAACGGCTCGCTCGGCGAGAAGCCGCTCGACGTCGAGGAGAAGTTCTTCGGTCTCGTTCCAGCGATCGAAGACGCGGACTCCGGCAGGGCTCTTTCCTCCCGTGTCAGCGGCGATGACGATCGGCACTTCCGGTCGCCTCGCGCGAGCGGCATTGGCGATCCTGAGGGCCTCTGCGATGGCGTCTCCACCGTCGAGAACAGCCAGATCCAGCGTCGGTTCGAGAATCGCGTCCGGGAGTCGCTCCGGAGACGTGAGCTCCTCGACCTCGAGATCGCGCCCCCCGAGCAGGAAGCGCGCGAGTCGTACGAAGCGGGGGTCGCGACTCGCGACCAACACCCGGGCGCGTGGCTCCGACCCGTCGCCGTCCCATGGCGCCGCTCCGCCGTCGGCTCGCGCCTCCATTGCGCTGCGGGAAGCCCATGCTACGCGGTCACCAACTTCGAGCCCGCGCCGGTGGCACTCGCCGGCAGAAAGCTCGACGACCTCCCGGGCGCCACGACATGAGACCGTGCGCCACGCCCCGACCTCTGGCTCGATCTTGATCACGACCTGGTCGGCGTCGAGGAACACCGCGTCGATCGGGAAGCGCATGAACGCGGTATGAATGCTCCAGCCGGGCCGCAGCACCATACCTTCGCCTTGCCGAAGGTACTTCCGTCCGAGGAGCCCGCGCATGCGCCGGTGCGCTCGATCGGCCACGACGACGCGCTCGCAGACGATCCGACCGTCTTCCCGGCGGAGCGTCAGTGTCGCCATGTCGTTAGCCCAGGGCTTCGATGATGCTGATGATCATCGGCGTGAGGATCACCACGAAGAGTGCGGGGAAGATGCAGAAGATCAGCGGAAAGAGCATCTTGATGGGCATCTTCTGAGCGCGCTCCTCGGCCATCGCCCTGCGGCGCTTGCGCATCTCGAGCGAGAGGTTCCGCATCGTCGCGCCGATCGAGACACCGAGCCGCTCACCCTGTGTGAGCGCACGCACGAAGATGCGCATATTCGGTGCGTCGGCCCGCCGGCCGAGGCTCTCGATCGCCTGGTTCACGGAAAGGCCCATTCGCTGCTCCTGCAGCGTGAGGCGGAGCTCCTGCCCGAGGGGATCGGACATGGTCTCGGAGGCGACGCGCATGGAGGCGAGGATCCCGAGGCCGGCCTCGATGGTGACGACGAGCAGGTCGATCATGTCCGGGAGCTGCTTGTCGATCTTCTCCATACGGCTTCGTCGCTTGAGCTCGACGTAATAGACGGGCGCGTACCAGGCCGCGGCTGCAACACCTACGGCAGCAACGACCGCGAAGATGATCGACCCGCCCATTGCGGGCACGAGCCACAGCGTGAGCAGAGAGAACGCGATTGCGCACATGACCTGGTAGCCCAGAATCTTGCGCGGCGTCGTTCCGTACATCCCGGCGGAAACGAGCTTCTCGCGGATCTTCTCTTCCCCGAAGCGACTTGTGCGCCGGGCAGCGAAGTCTCCAAGCCGACCGGCGATCGAGTCGAGAGGGCGCTTCGCCCGCGCATCGACCTCGGACCCACCGGCAGTTTCGGCGACGTATCCATACGTCTGGATCTGGTCGATCGTCCCTGTAGCACCTCGCGACTTGCCGAGGTTGCCGACCAGGATCATGATCCCGGCTCCGAGGAGCAGGACACCCGCGACTGCAATCAGCCCAATGCCCACGTCACACGTCCAGTTTCGCGAGTTGCTTGATCCAGAACGATCCGATCATGATCATGATGGCCGAGAAGACCAGGGCGATTCGCCCGACCAACGAGTTGATCATCGGGTCGAGGAAGTCGCCACCGGTGAAGATCAGCGACAAGAACACGAAGATCGGCAGGCCGGTCAGGATCCACCGCGAGATGCGAGCCTGTGCCGTGAGCACCTCCACGAGCCGTCTGAGCTCCATGCGACCGCGGATCACCTCGGCGACACGGTCGAGCACTTCGGCCGTGTTGCCGCCCGCCTCGCGCTGAAGTCGCATCACCAGCGCGATCTGCTCCGTGTCGCTGCTCTGCATCCGCCGGGCCGTGACCATGAGGGCGTCATCGAGCGGTACGCCGAGCTGTTCATCCTGGAGGACACGGCGAAACTCCGAGCTCGACGGCTCGTCGGCGCTGTCGACCATGACGCTCAAGGCTCCCATCGTCGAGTGGCCCGTGCGCATCGCGCCGGCCAGCACGTCGAGATTGTCGGGAAGTTGCTCCGAGTAGTCCTTGCGCTTCTTGGTGACGCGGCGCGAAACGACGAACCGCGTGACCAACGGTGCGGCCAGGCCGATGAGCAACGCCCACAGGGACTGCAGGACGATGGCGGCGACGAGCGACGCGAGGATCCCGCCGACGATCGTCCAGCCCGCAATCGCGAGCGCCGAGAGACGGAACGCGCCGAGCTCGACGTCCGACTCGAAGCGTTGCCACCACTTCTGTCCACCGACGGTCTTGTGCGCGGTGTCTGCGAGCATCGTCGCGACCTCGGCGCGTCGCAGACGCGACTCGTCCTCGGTGGGCACGGTCACGTATTGCGCCATGCGGCGTCGTACCGACCGCTTGCGAACGTCGGCCGCGGTGAGGAGCGCAAAGGCGAGGAGCGCAAGCACGGCGACGATCACGAACACCAGGAGCCACGGTGAGGTGATCACATCGTCGATCCAACTCCGTTCGAAGGTACCGCGCGCGGTGAAGTCGAGAGCCGGAGTCGTGTACGTCGCGGTAGCTGCGCCGTACCCGGGCGCAACCACAGACAACGTCGCCGCCACGCTAGGCCCGAGCAGCGAGCGGTACGTGAGGACGTACTCGTTCGAGAGCTGCTGCCCGATCCCCTGGAAGATCGGCTTGAGCTCGGCCGGCGTTGCCGTCTCGACGTACGTCCCGCCGGTCTCATTCGCGAGGTTCTTGAGCGTCCCGGGGTCGTACTGCTTCGAGCTCAACCCGACCGAGAGGATCCGAATGTTGGCGTCCGCAGCGGCTTGCAGCGCCTCAGCGCGTGTGGCGCTACTTCCAATGTCGGCGCCGTCGGAGAGGAGGACGATGGTCGCGCGCTCGAGCCCTTGTTCCTTCACGAGGTCGCGGGCGCGCAAGATGGAGTCGTAGATGAGCGTGCCCTCGGTGGTGCGGGGCGTCTCAGCGATCGCGGCCGAAAGCTCGCCCTCGTCGGTCGTGAAGTCGGTGAGCACGGTGTCGTCTCGGCCGAAGAGCACGATCGCGACCGGGAGCTCTTCCCGCCGCTCGGCGAGGAACGCTCGCGCTGCCGCCATCGCATTCTGAATCGGCGTACCCTTCATGCTGTTGGACGCATCGATGAGGAGCACTGCGCCGCTCGACTTGGCGCCGCTGTCGACGGCGAGGCCGGCCACAGGCCCACCGTTCTCGGCCACCTCCAGGTTGGAGGTGGTCAGCGCCCTGGGCTCAGGTGTTCGGTACAGGTAGACGCGATCCGGAAACTCGGAGTCGCGTGCCTCCGCAAGCGTTGGCGCCCCGCTCTGGCCGAGCGCGAAGGTGGGAGCAACGAGCGCGGCGAGAGCCGCGCTCGTGATCGCAATCCGCGTGACGAGCCTCACGCGGTGGCGCCTCTTCGTTCTTCGAGCGATGCGATGCGCTCGCCGAACATGCTCTGTGGGAGCTCGATGCCGCGTTTGCGGAACTTGTCGAGGAAGACAGGGCGAAGGCCGGTGGCCTTGAGCCCGCCCGTGATCGTCCTGTCAGGCGCGACCGACTCGATTTCGAACTCGAAGATGTCCTGGAGCTGGATCACGTCCGACTCCATGCGGAGAACCTCGGTGATCTGCACCACGCGGCGTGAGCCGTCCTCCATGCGATCGATGTGCACGAGGAGGTCGAGAGCTGCCGAGATGTGCTGGCGGATGGCCCGCAGCGGCAGGTCATAGCCGGCCATCATCACCATGGTCTCGATGCGGTGGAGACCGTCTCGCGGCGAGTTCGAGTGAACCGTCGACAGCGAGCCGTCATGGCCCGTGTTCATCGCCTGGAGCATGTCGAGCGCCTCGGCCCCGCGGCACTCGCCGACGATGATCCGGTCTGGCCGCATGCGCAGGGAGTTCCGGACGAGATCGCGAATCGGGATGTGACCTTCACCCTCGATGTTCGGGGGGCGGGCCTCGAGCCGGAGCACATGGCGCTGATGGAGCTGGAGCTCGGCCGCGTCCTCGATGGTCACGATCCGCTCGTTGTTCGGGATCGATGCCGACAGCGCGTTCAGGAGCGTCGTCTTGCCCGAGCCGGTACCACCCGAGATCAGCATGTTGAGCTGAGCCTCGATGCAGCGGCCGAGGAAGTCGACCGACTCCTCCGACAGTGAGCCGATGTTGATCATGTCCTCCATCGACAAGCGCCGGCGGCTGAACTTCCGGATCGTCATGAGCGGGCCGGAGAGCGACAGTGGCGGGATGATCGCGTTCACGCGGCTGCCGTCGGGCAGGCGAGCGTCGACCATCGGCGAGGACTCGTCGATGCGCCGGCCGATCTGCGACACGATCTTGTTGATGATGCGCCGCAGGTGGGACTCGTCCGTGAAGCGGACGGTCGTCTCGTAGAGCTTGCCGCCGCGCTCGATCCACACGTCATCAGGCCCGTTGCACATGACCTCGGTGATCGAGTCGTCGGCAAGCAAGCGCTCGAGAGGCCCGTAGCCGAGAATGTCGTCGAGAATCTCTGCCGTCAGCCGCTCGCGGTCTTCGCGAGCGATCCCGGCCTCGTCGTTGAGGAGACGGCGGATGTCGGCCGTGACACGGTCACGGAGCTCGTTCGGATCGACGGCGATGTTGAAGAGCTGCGGCCCGAGCTCCGAGATGACGCTCATGTGGACGCGGTTCTTGAGCTCGGCGAACGGCTCCTGCTCTCGTGCCGGGGCTCGCTGACTCGTAATTCGCTCGTGGAGTTCCATGAGTTAGGCCTTTCTTCCGAAGAGCCGGCGCTTGGAGCCGGCGTCGGCGCCTGCCAGCGCGGGGACGGGTACCTCGACGCCCGCGGCATCGCCGGCGAGCAGATCGGTCAGGTGCCCGAAAGCTTCGGCCGGCTCCGACTGGGGCCGGGCGACGACGATCGGGATTCCTTCGTTGACCGTTCGTGGGATCTCACGGTCGGACGGGATGAAGATGTCGGGCGTGCGCCCGAGAACAGCCTCGACGTCCGACTGGCTGATCCCGACGCGCGAGTGGGCGCGGTTCAGAAGGAGGAAGATCTTGTCGGGGTCGTACTTCATGAGCTCGAGCGTCTCGAGCCCGAGCTTCGTGTTCTTCAGGGAGAGCGAGTCGAGCATGCCGACCATGACGATCTCGGTCGAGTTGTCGATCGAGGTGATCACCTCGGCCGTGAAGCCCGGCGGAGTGTCGACGACGACCCAGTCGTAGTTCGCGCGCAGGATCGAGTAGATCTCGCGCAGGAGCTCGGCGCCGACCGCGCTCGCCTGGTCGGGCCGTCGCGGGGCGATAAGCGTGTGGACCCCGGACGAGTGGACGGCAAGGAAATCCTGCAGCTTGACGAAGTCGAGTGCGCCAGGGGACTGGGCGAGGTCGTACACGGTCTTCTCCGGCGGCAGGCCGAGGCACAGCGCCACGTCGCCGAACTGGAGATCGAGGTCGATGAGTGCCACCCGCTCGCCGCGCTGCGCGAGGCAGACGGCGAGATTCGTGGACGTGAGCGTCTTGCCCGTGCCGCCCTTGGGCCCGAGGACGCAGACGAGACGGGAGTTCTCGCTCTGAATCGGAGAATCGGCACCCTGCTTTCGTGCGAGCAGCTTGTGAACCTCGAAGCTCACCTGATCGGGAGTCGCCGGGAGCATGACGATGTCGTCTGCGCCGGCCTCGAACGCGCGCCTGAGGAAGCCGTTGGGGGATCCGTGGCCCAGAACCATGACGTTCAAGTCAGGGTTCTGGCGGGCCACGGCGTCCAGGAGCAGCAGGGCGCGGTCCGAATAGCCGGCGCAAGCGACCAAGAGCAGGTCGGCAACGCCGTTTCGCAGCCAGTTCAAAGCGTCCTCGGCGCCGGTGACGACGGCGACGACGTTGAAGTCCTCGCCGCCAGGCAGCGAGTCCTGAACGCTCTCGACGTCGACGCCAGGCTCGACGGCGAGGAGTGCTTTGACCGGGCGGCTCGGCATCAGGTGTTCCGTTCTACCTCAGCACCGACGCGGCAGTCGCGGTGGCCGGCTTCGTTGTCTTCGCGCCCACGACAGGTCGGATCACGAAGTACATCTGCGTGTTGTCGGCCATGTAGGCGAAGTCGGCTGCTTGTGCGGTCTCGACCCGGAGAATGAGGTTCGAGCCGCCGCTGGGGCCTACCTGGCTCGGGACCATCAGCACCTTCACGTTGGGCTTAAAGAGCTTCACCAGCGACTGCCCTCCTTGGCCGCTCCCTAGCGCGATATAGAGGTCGATCGAGTCCCCGGCCTGAAGCTGTGAGAGGCTGCCGTGGACGTTGTCGATCGAGACCGAGAGCGCGCGCTGCGCGCCGGTGATTTGCGAGTCGACCGACGCCGTGTCGCTCGTGGCGAAGTCGGTCGCGACGAACTGGTGCCCAGGGAAGATCTCCACCGAGGCTGCTCGCCCGGCCAGGTACTGCGGATCGGAGATAGCCCCGACCTGGACTTCCTTGCGCGGGAGCGTCGTCGGGACGTACATGGCTCCACTCGCGACGAGATTTCCTGGCGTTCCGGCCGGAATGTACTGCTTCGCCACGAGAACTGGCGTCGGCGCGTTCTCGCCGCCGACGCGAGCGCGGTAGCGGTCGAGGTAGACGACGAGCAGGATCGCGGCGAGCACGATCGCGCCGATCCCGAGGGCGATTGCCCACCCGCGGGACGACATCCTGCCTGAGACTTTGCTGGTCATTGTGTTGGACATGGCTTCCTCTCCTTACTGCTCCTATTTCGGCACGTTCGAGGGATTACATGAATGGTTCGGCGTCGGTACAGGAGATCACTCGACCAGGACGGCGATGCAGTTTCCGAGCTGGTCGAAGTTGCAGAGCTCCTCGCTCGGTTGGCCGTTCGATGTCGGGATGACGATTTGAACGAAGTGGCCCCAAACGTCCCCGTTATCCTTGAGATTCGACAGCCCAAGGGGGTGGGGGTCATTGTCGGAGCAGCCCGTTTGGTTGCCACCGCCGGCGGGGCCAATATCCCAGCCCGTTGCGTAAAAACCCGCGAAGTACTTGACCGGGATGTTCTCGGCACCGCTCCCGGTGAATGCCGTGAAGTCGGTGATGACCAAGGTGACGTAGCGGGGGTCGTTCGCGAAGTCGTATGTCAAGAAGAAGGGAGTGACCTCGGCAGGCGTGGTCGGCCAGTTGTTCGGAGTACAGGACGGATCCTGGAACCGGTCGTACAGCCCTTTTCTCATCGCAACGACGTCGCCGGTCTTCGCTGCTACGCAGTTCGGCGCGTTGGTTCCAACCGGGGGTTCGAACGTGGGGGGCGGAAGGTCACTCGGGCTCGGATACACGGAGCAGGTGAGATCTTCCCACGTGTAAGGAGTGGCTGGGTTCTTGTCCCAGTCCCAGTAGTTCACGCGGTACGTCGTCCGACATCCGTCCGCGATCTCGACCGCGAAAATGATCCCCGCATCGCAATCGAGCGCCTGATTCAGGCTGCCTGACTTGCTTGCGAAGCGGAGGAGAAACGGAGGGTCAAGGGGGGGCGAGATCTTCAGCGGCTTGTTGAGGCCGATAGTCACGATCACGTTGTGATTTGGGCCTGTGTTGCGCGAGTTCGGATCGATGACAGGCGGGTACGGACCTGTGTCCGTGCCCGAGATCGCCACGTACTCAAGCGGGCCCGACGCGGTGTCGGCAGCGTATGGAGCCGCGACGAGCGGGAAGCAGCCCGAGGAGCCAGGGCCGGCATTCGGGCGCGTTCGCCATGCGACCGACAAGGGGTTTCGTCCCGAGCCTGCGTTGATGGTCTTGCTGCCGCCCACCCAGGTGCTCTCAGTGCCGAGCGTGCTCTGCCACACCAACGGATCGGCGTTGCCGCCACAGTTGGCCGATGCATGAAGGTCGACTCTCGCCTGGATCCCAACCGGCCGATTCGGCCTCGGGTCCCCAGGGAAGCCGAAATCTACCTTTGCGATCGCGCCGACCTCACAGTCGGCGCTGCTGAGGAAGTACGGCGCCGAGGGATCCGAGCACGTCACACCAAAGATGCTGACGTCTCGAATCTGGGCGTTGCTCGGCGAGCCGGGATTGTCCGACCAGCCGTGGATGAAGTTGACTCCGCTCGACGCGCCGGACCCTGCGTGGCACCGGATGAGTGCCGGAGACTGTCCACAGATCGTGGCGAGCGTGCCGGACATCGACGGCGACGTGCTGTTCTTGCTGATGAGGATGACGACGCTCGTGTTCTCGCTCGGGATGTCCATAGTCTGTTGCCCGACGGACGACCTCCAGTACGAGAACTTGCTGTCCGGCGCTGATCCATTGCCGGTGCAAACAGAGAGGTTGCACAGCTGCTGGGTGCCGATCACTGCACCTGTGTTCTCGTTGACGAAGATCGCGAAGACCGCCGCCGGGTCGATCTCGGGCACCGCGAAGGGCAACATCCCGCTCTGCTCGAGGATCTGAAGAATCTCCACCCTTGCGTGGGCCTTCGGACTTGGGCTGAACGGGATCAGGCCCCACAGGTTCCTGACGTCCTCATCTGTGGCCTTTGCGTCGGCCGCCTTGGTTGAGCAGTGGTCACCAGGGGTCGCCGGATTCCCATCCCGATCTTCTGTGTCGTCCAGGCCGTAGCCGCCAATCGGATTCTTGAGGTTTGCAGGATCCCAGTAGGTTGCGCTGTTCAGCACGATCCGAACATCGCCAGGCTCCGCCAATTGAGGGTTCCGGACCGTTGACGTAAACGATGGATCGATCGTCGACGGTGTTCGAAGCGAGTCACCTGCATACTCGAGTGCCGCCCCCTTTATGGCTTTGTTGGCGGCGGCCGGATCGAACATGGGATTGCAGCCGGTGAACTTGGTCGCCGTGGCGAGGGCTGCTGCATCGACCTGCGTCTGAAGATGACGTTTGTGCACATACCAGTTCCCGACGTCGACGACGACGGCCCCAATCGCGAAGAGAACCGGGATGAGAAGGGCGAAGAAAACGACCACCTGGCCGTTTTCGCGTGCCGAACGAGCGGTTCTCGAACTCAGCATGTCGGCAACACCTCATTCGTGATGAGGCCGCCCAGGGCCGGCTCCTGTGACGACTCGAGGCGCATCGTCGCGTCCGCACCGAGGGTGATCGTGCCGATCCCCAGGATGGGCAAGAACGTGAACGGAGCTTCGAGGTGCACCTTCACCGGGTCGCCCGCATTCTTCGTCGTCGCTGGATAGCAGACCTCGATGTTTATGGCCGACTCGAGCCCGGCCGTGAGAACTTGCCGCTCCAAGGTTTCCTGGAGCGTGTTGGGTGAGCTGCACGAGCTCGACCCGCGTGGGCAATCCGGGGGCCAGTTGTTGACAGCGGCCCAGCGAGCACCTTGGTTGGCGATGCGCTGCATGTCGAGCCAGTAGTTGAGCCCGATGCCGAACTGGATGATCCCGGCCACGAGGAGCAGGAGCGGAAACAAGATGAGCGCAAACTCGGTCGTCGCCTGGCCGCTTTCGCGATTCGGGTGGCGACGCGCACCAATGAGATCGTGTCTCTTCACGAGGACTCCAAGGCTCCTATCGGAACGAAACGGGCGTGGCATGAGCCTGTGTCTCCCTCCCCTGGTCGACGGCTCGGCTGATTGACGTCTCTCGCATTGTGCCGTGACTTGACTCATTTAGAAAGGGTGACTTGGCCCTAGGGTCGAATCGGTACATACCTACGATCGAAAACGTATGCGCCGGCCCGGTCGAGGGGGTAACCGGGCCGGCGCACATTGCTATGCGACCGTCAGATGCTCAGACGGCCTCTCGCCTGATCCTTACGGCCCAGGCGCGTTCGAGACGCTGCTCGCTGCATCCGAGAACAGGTCACGAAGGACGTTCCTGAGGAAGAAGAGCGCGATGATGATGGCGATTGCGAGGAAGCCGAGCAGAATTGCGTACTCGGTCGTCGTCTGGCCATCCTCGCGCTCCCGCAGCTCAGCTGCAAAGATCTGCAGCCGAACGAGCGGACGCATCAGGATGTCGGTCATTTGGAGGTTCCTCCTCCGGTCAGAGGGGCAAAGGAGCTACCCCTACGTCTGCCAGTCGCCCGTCTGACTCACTTGGGCTCACTCAGGTTCAGCCTGCAAGTGGATCTCAGCAACCGGCCGATAGGTGGGTTCCGACTAGACCATCGGCTGCAACGCGCCCTCCGGAGCCCGAGCGATCATCAGATCGGATGAGGTCGGCCGCCGACGTCTCTGAATCCTGGTCCGGGAACCGCCGCGCTTCGTCGCGACCCGGTCTGCTGACGGCTGGCCTCCTCTTTCTGGCAGTGACCTTGATCGTGGGCCTCGTCGGCCTGAGCGCCCACGAGGGGCTTCTGGCGTGGGACGTGCGCTTCGCGTATCTCCCGGCCGCCGAGGCAGTGCTGGACGGCGTGTCGCCCTACCCGGAGCTCGACGATCCGATCCTGGAGGATCAGAAGGGGTACGTCTATCCGCCGCAGCTTCTGTTCGCGCTTCTCCCGCTGACGCCGCTTCCGGTGGGTGCGGCCGCGGCTCTCGTGACGATGGGGATGCTCGCGCTCCTCATGGCGACACTGCGCGTTGTCGGCGTTCGCGACCTCCGGTGCTACGCCGCCGCGCTGCTCTGGGTGCCCGCGATCAGCGGCGTACTGCTCGCGAACCTCTCGATCCCACTCGCCTTTGTGCTCGCCGTCGCGTGGAAGTACCGCGACGACGTGTGGCGGCCGGCCATCGGGTTGGGGCTCGCGGTCTCGGCCAAGTTCCTCTTGTGGCCGATGTTCGTGTGGATGCTTGCGACGCGGCGACTTCGCACGATCGTGCTGGCGGTCTCGATCGGCCTGGGCGTGACCCTCGGGTCATGGGCCGCAATCGGCTTCGACGGCTTCGGCACGTATCCGGATCTGCTGCGGCGCCTCTCCGAGATTCAGTCCACGAAGAGCTACTCGATCGTCGGGATGGCCTCCACGCTCGGTCTCGATGAGACGGCCGGCCGTGTTCTGACGCTGCTCGTTGGTGCCGGGCTGCTCGCGCTCTGCGTCGTGTACGCGAGGCGCGACGACGAGGCTCGGTCGTTCACGTGCGCCGTCGCGGCGACGCTCGCGTTGAGCCCCATCGTGTGGCTGCACTACCTCGTCGTGCTCCTCGTCCCACTCGCGATTGCGCGGCCGCGCTTCTCGCTGATCTGGTTGCTCCCGGTGTTGCTGTGGATCAGCCCGCGGCCAGGGTACGCGGAGGGGTTCGAGACATTCCTGCCCGGCGTTGCGGCGGCGATTCTGATCGGGGTTATCCTCGCGCGCCCGCGTGCGGCGAGCGTCGCAGAGGAGCCGGCGTGATCGTCGTACCAACCCGTGCGCCGCTCGGCTGGCGGGGAACCGTCACGGCCTGCTTGGTAGTTGGCGCCGCGGCGATGCTGGTCGCCGGCCTGTTCGCCGCCTCGCCCTCGGATGGTCTTGGCTTCGACTTTCGCTTCCAATACTTCGCGGGCGCCGAGTCGGTGCTCGAGGGTCGATCCCTGTATGTAACGCCCGACGATCCCGCCTTGACCGGGGTCAAGGCATATGTGTACCCACCGCTGCTCGCAATCGCGCTCGTTCCGTTCACGGTCCTTCCGGTCGATGCAGCTGTGATCGTCGCACTCGTTGGATCAATCGCCGCTCTCATGGGCGCAGTCGCAATCGCTGGCGTGCGCGACGTGCGGTGCCACGCGGCGCTTCTACTCTGGGCGCCGGCCTGGAACGCTCTGGAGGTCGTGAATCTGAGCGCGACTCTGGCGCTGGCAGTCGCCCTGGTCTGGCGATATCGGGGCGAGCTGTGGCCGCTGGCGACGGTTCTGGGGCTCGCGGTCGCAGCCAAACTCTTCCTTTGGCCGCTAGTCATCTGGGCTGCTGCCACGCGCGGACTCCGATCCGCGGGCTTGGCTGCTGCCGTCGGGTTGGCCGCTACGGCGGCCGCGTGGGCCGTTGTCGGCTTCGATGGTTTCAGCGGCTACCCGGCACTGCTTCGACGGCTCGCCGAGATCCATGCCGAGGACAGCTATTCGCTCGTAGGAATCGCTGCGGCTTTGGGGTTCGAGCCTCCCATCGGCCAGGTGCTGATGCTGATCGCGGGTGGGGCCCTCATCGCGGCGTGTGTCGAACTGGGTCGGCAGGGAGACGAGCGACGCGCGTTCACCTGCGCGATCGTCGCCACTCTCGCTCTGTCTCCGATCGTCTGGCAGCACTATCTGGTCCTGCTGGTCGTACCGCTCGCGCTCCGGCGTCCTCGTTTCTCGGCTGTGTGGCTTCTTCCGGTCGTGCTCTGGCTGAGCCCGCGGGCCGGAGATGCAGACGGGCTCGAGCCGTTCCTGCCCGCATTCGTCGTCATCGCTTTTCTTTACGTTCTTCTTGCGCGCCCGCACTCGAGGGTCGCCGCCGCAGAGGCGGCAGAGTGAGCGTTGGCACGGGTGACGTCGTTTCCGGCGGGCGCGCTCGTCTGCCGGAACGGCAGCGGGTCGTCTGGCTCGCGTCGATTGTGTTCTTCGGCGCGTTGCCGCTCTACGCACTCGGCGTGATGTTCTACGACGCGGTGCGGGTCGACGGTGTGGCGTTCGACTTTCGAGTGTTCTTCGTCGCGGCCGAGGCGGCGCTAAGGGGTGACACCATCTATCCGCCCGTCGACGATCCAACACTTCTCGACGGACGCGCGTACGTCTATCCGCCGTTGACGGCGATCGCCGTGACTCCGCTGACGCTCTTGCCGATGGAGGCGGCGGGGCTCATCGTGATGGTGCTGCTCGTTGCCGCGGCTCTTGCGATTCCGCTCGTCCTCGGTGTCCGTGACTGGCGGTGCTTCGGAATGGTCTTGCTCTGGCCGCCGGTGATCTCTGCGATTCAGACTGCCAACGTCTCGATATTTCTGGCGCTCGCCGCGGCACTCGTCTGGCGCTACCGCGATCGTCCGGCACCTTCGGGGCTCGCGTTGGGGCTTGCACTCGCGATGAAGCTGTTGCTGTGGCCCGTCGCTGTGTGGCAGGCCTTGACGCGACGGTTCGCAGCTGTCCTCTGGGCCATGTCGTCCGCAGTTGTTCTCGTCTTCGGCTCATGGGCGGTCGTGGGCTTCGACGGCTTCGGCACGTATCCGGAGCTGCTTCGCCGGCTGAGCCGGGTCATGGACGATCGCGGCTACACCGTCTACGCGCTCGCGCTCGAGTACGGAGTTCCGTCGAGCGCTGCTCGTGTGCTCTGGATCGCCGTCGCCGCGACACTGCTCGGCGGGATCGTCCTTGCGGCCCGGCGCGGTGATCAACGCAGCGCCTTCATCGTCGCGATCGCGGCGTCGCTCGCATGCACGCCGGTCGTCTGGCTCCACTATCTCACTCTGCTTCTCGTGGTCGTGGCGTTGGCTCAGCGAAGTCTCGGGCTTGTCTGGTTCGTGCCGATCGCGTTGTTCGTCACGCCGGGGAGTGGGAATCCGACGCCATTCGAGACCACTGCCACCATCGCGGTAGCCGTTGCAACGATCGTGCTCGCGCTGCGAGCCTCACGCCGCGCGCGTTCGGTCGAGCTTGTCGGATGTCTGCGGTCGGACCTCGAGCCTGCTCTGTGACGACGCTCGAGCAAAACCTGTCAATGCTGGCGTTGAATCCGCGTGCCCGGCTGCTCCTCACGGGCCTGCTGATCGCCGGGGCGGCGTTGGCAGTGTTTGGGCTGCTCGATGCATTCGTGCTCGTCGTCGCGGGTGAGCACCAGGTCGCCGACTTCCGTCCCTACTACGCGGGCGCGGAAGCGCTGCTGCGCGGCGAGACTCTCTATCCCCCGGTCGACGATGCGACGCTCGGCTCCGGGCGTGCCTACGTCTATCCGCCTCTGACTGCAATCCTTGCCGTCCCGCTGTCGCTGCTTTCGGTGACGGCGGCGGAAGCGACCGTGCTCCTACTCGGAATCGTCGCGGTGGTTGCGACACTCCTCGCAGTCGGAGTGCGCGACTGGCGCTGCTATGCCATCGCGTTCTGCTGGGCGCCCGTGGCCAGCGCCGTGCAGCTCGGCAACGTCACGGTCTTCCTTGGACTTGCGGCCGCGCTTGCATGGCGATTCCGGAACCGCGACGTTCCTGTGGCGATCTGCGTCGGAGTGACGCTGGCGGTCAAGTTCTTCCTCTGGCCGCTGCTCATCTGGCTCATGACCACTCGCAGGTTTCGAGGTTCGTTGCTCGCGTCTGCGGTCGGCGTTGTCGTGTTCGCGGGTTCGTGGGCGGTCATCGGCTTCGATGGGATGACCGAGTATCCGGACATCCTCCGGCGGCTCCAGGGAGAGGTCGAGCTTGGCTCGTATTCGACGTACGTCGCCCTGCTGCACGCGGGCGCCCCCTTCTGGCTCGCGCGTGGAGTCTGGCTCGCGCTCGGGCTCACGATCGTCGCGCTGTTCCTCATCGTCGACCGTCGAGGAGCGGACCGCACGGCGTTTGTCCTGGCCATCGCCGCCGCGCTCGCTCTCACACCGATCGTCTGGATGCACTACTTCGAGCTCTTGCTCGTCGCGGTGGCCGGTGCAC
>Ga0224510_10000632_pt1 | contig 26378 bp, 29 predicted proteins | sample SF_May12_sed_USG_FD_170161 | JGI IMG/M metagenome (GOLD analysis project Ga0224510, IMG submission 170161) | Sediment microbial communities from San Francisco Bay, California, United States - SF_May12_sed_USGS_4_1 | ecosystem: Environmental > Aquatic > Marine > Sediment | place: USA: California... | reverse complement strand
ATGAGCCTGTGGAGCCCCGACGGGCGCACCCCGCTCTTCCCGGAGGACGGCGCCGAGCCGTACGGCATGACGCAGACGATGCGCCACTACCTGGGCGGGATGATGGCCTACTCCCGAGAGCTCTCCGTCTTCGCCGCGCAGAACGTGAACTCGTACAAGCGCTATGCGGTCGCCTCCTGGGCGCCGGTCAACGTGGTCTGGGGACGCGACAATCGGACCACCGGCTTCCGGGTGGTCGGCGACGGTCCGGCGCTGCACATCGAGAATCGCTTCCCCGGCGGCGACATGAACTCGTACCTCACCTATGCCGCGGTGGTCGGCGCGGGGCTGCTCGGCATCGAGCGCAGCATCGAGCCACCGGCGGAATACAAGGGCAACGGCTACGTGGCGACCGGCTGCGACCGGATGCCGCGCGCGCTCCACGAGGCGATCCGCGAACTCGAGGAGTCGCAGGCGGCCGTCGACATTTTCGGCGCGGACGTGGTGGCGCACTACCTCAACGCGGCGCGGGTGGAGCAGGAGACGTACGACGCGATCGTCCATCCCTGGGACCGCGAGCGATACCTGGAGCGAGGGTGACCGATATGCAACGACTGACCGACAAGGTCGCGATCATCACCGGAGCCGGCAGCGGCATGGGTCGCACCGCGGCGCAGATGTTCGCCGCTGAAGGCGCCAGGGTGGTGGTGGCCGAATTCGACGAGCGCGCCGGCAACGAGACGGTCGCCACGGTCACGGCGGCAGGCGGCGCGGCGACCTTCGTGAGGACCGACGTCTCGAACGAGGACGACGCGCGCGGCATGGTCGACCATGCGATGGCCAAGTACGGCCGGCTCGACGCCCTCTACAACAACGCCGGGATCATGCCGGAGCCCGACCACAGTGTCGTCGACACCGATGTCGCAACCTGGGACAGGGTGATGGCCGTCAACGTCCGCGGCGTCTTCCTCGGCTGCAAGTACGCCATCCCGCGCATGCTCGAGCAGGGATCAGGATCAGTGATCAACGTCAGCAGCTTCGTGGCGTTGCTGGGCTGCTCCGTCCCGCAGGACGCCTACACCGCCAGCAAGGGCGCCGTGCTCTCCCTTACCCGATCGCTGGCCGTGCAATTCGGCGGCCGTGGAGTCCGGTCGAATGCGATCTGCCCCGGACCGATCGAGACCCCGCTGCTGATGGAGTGGCTGCTCAAGGACGAGGCGGCGAAGCAACTGCGGCTCGCCCGCAACCCGACCGGTCGCTTCGGCAAGCCGGAGGAGGTCGTCAACGCCGCCATCTACCTCGCCTCAGATGAATCGCGCTGGACCAACGGCGCGCAGTTCGTGATCGACGGGGGAATCAGCGTCAACTACTTCTAGCGGCGGTCAGCGGCCTAGAATCACTCCAATCCCCGACCATGAAGTGAGGCTCCCCATGACCACCGAATCCCGCGCGGCGGCTGCGCCGGCGCTCGGCAACGTGAAGATGATCATCGGCGGCGAGCCTGTCGACGCCGCCGACGGACAGACCTTCGATGTCATCAACCCGGCCACCGGTGAGCTGCTGGCCCGTGCCCCGCTGGGGGGCAAGGTGGACGTCGATCGCGCAGTAGCCGCTGCCCAGAAGGCGCTCGACGACCCGCGCGGCTGGTCAACCTGGTCGGCAGCCAAGCGCGGCCGCACCCTCCAGAAGCTCTCGACCCTGGTGAAGCAGAATCTCGAGGAGCTCGCCCAGCTGGAGAGCCGGAACGTCGGCAAGCCGATCTCCGGCGCTCGCGGTGAGGCACTCGGAGTCAGCCTCGTGTTCGAGTACTACGCAGGGGCGGCGAACAAGGTCTTCGGCGAGACGATCCCGGTCTCCAAGCCCGGGCTCGATTTCACGCTGCGCGAGCCGATCGGCGTGGTCGGCCTGATCGTGCCGTGGAACTTCCCGATGAACATGGCCAGCTGGAAGCTCGGCCCGGCGCTCGCGGCCGGCAACGCCACCATCCTCAAGCCGGCGAGCTATACGCCGCTCTCCGCTCTGCGCCTCGGCGAGCTGGCGCTCGAGGCCGGCTTCCCGCCGGGCGTGGTCAACGTCATCACCGGACCCGGCGGCACCGCCGGCGCGGCACTGGCCGGGCACCCGGGCGTCGGGAAGATCGCCTTCACCGGTGAGACGACGACCGGCCAGGAGATCATGCGGCTGGCCGCAGGCAACGTGAAGAAGATCTCCCTGGAGCTCGGCGGTAAGAGCCCGAATATCGTCTTCGCTGACGCCGATCTCGAGAAGTTCGCCGCCGAGTCGCCTTACTCGGTCTTCGACAACGCGGGGCAGGACTGCTGCGCGCGGAGCCGGATCTTCGTCCAGGACACCGTCCACGACCGGGTCGTCGAGCTCTTCACCGAGGCGACCCGCAAGGTCGTGGTCGGCGACCCATCCGACGACAAGACCGAGATGGGGAGCCTGGTCAGCCAGCGGCAGCGCGAGCGGGTGGCCGACTACATCGCCATCGGCCGCGAGGAGGGAGCCGAACTGGTCTACGGGGGCGATGCTCCGACCGGGGAAGAATTCGACAACGGCGCCTACCTGATGCCGACCATCTTCGACGCCTGCCGGACCGACATGCGAATCGTGCGCGAGGAGATCTTCGGCCCCGTGGTGGCGATCATCCCGTTCAAGGACGAGGCAGAGGCGCTGCGCCTTGCCAACGACACGCCCTATGGGCTGTCCGGATCTGTCTGGAGCCGCGACATCGGCCGCGCCCTGCGGGTCGTCAAGGGGCTGAAGGCCGGCGTGCTGTCGGTCAACAGCAACAGCAGCGTGCATACCGAGGCGCCGTTCGGCGGCTACAAGATGAGCGGCATCGGGCGAGAGTTGGGCATGCACGCGGTCGAGCTGTACACCGAGGTCAAGAACGTCTACGTCGACCTGAGCTGACCCGCGCGGCGTCCACGAAGGCGCGCCATAACCGGTCGAACTCGGGGGCCATGAACTCGGACCGCTCGGGGTGGCACTGGACACCGAGCAGCCAGTCGGTCGGATCGGCCGCCTCGAGCGCCTCCACCAGGTCTCCGTGGTTGTGTGGCGCCAGGCCCGTGGCGACGAGCCCCGGAGCCAGATCCTCCGGTCGCACCGCCTGGTGGTGGTAGGAGTTGACCTCCGTGGTGATCATCGGGTCAGCGTCGCCGAGGATGGCGGCGAGCCGCGAACCGGGATCGAGGTGCAGCGGATGCGCGGCCGGTACTCTCGACGTGTCGTGCCCCTCAAGGTGCTGGATGAGCGTCCCGCCGGAGAAGACGTTGATCGCCTGGAAGCCCCGGCACACGCCAAGTACCGGGACGCCCTGCCGCCGGGCCGCCTGCCAGGCCTCCAGCTCTAGGTCGTCGCGCACCGCTTCAATCTGGGACGTGTGGTGCCGCTCCTCGCCGTACAGGCCCGGGTCCAGGTCGGCCCCACCGGGGAGGAGCAGGCCGTCCATCACGGCAAACGCGGCGAAACGCTCCTCGGGGCTGCTGGTAGGGTCGAGCGGGACCGGATCGCCCCCGGCGCGATGCACGGCGACCAGGTAGTTGTCGAATGTCGCCCAGGTCGGTTCTTCGAGCGCGGCCTGCTCAGGGCCGTGCAGGGTGACCACGATCCGCGGCCGGTCCGTCATCGGCCGATGATAGGTCGCCCGTCGTGCTAGCGCCGGCGGCTCGTCTTGGGGTCGAACGCGTCACGCAGCCCGTCGCCGAGCAGCGTGAAGCCGGCCAGCGCGATCGCCAGCGCCACCATCGGCGGAACGATCAGCCAGGGCGCATTCTGGGCGTTGCGGATCCCCACTTCGATCAGGCTCCCCCACGAGGCGCGCGGCGTCTGGACGCCGAGCCCCAGGAATGAGAGCGTCGATTCGGCCAGGATGGCGGCCGGGATCCCCACGCTCACCGCCACGATGATCGGTCCGATGGCGTTCGGCAGGACGTGACGCAGCACGATCTGGCGGTCCGGCACGCCCAGCGCACGCGCGGCCTCCACGTATTCGCGGTGCTTGATCGACAGCACCTGGGCCCTGACCAGCCGGGCCATGGTGACCCAGGAGACGAGACCGATGGCCAGGAAGACCATGAACAGTCCGTTCATCAGCCGGAAGAGCGGGGTGTAGACGATGGCCGAGGTGATGAGGATCACGAAGAAGAGATCCGGGAAGGCGTAGATCACGTCGGTGAAGCGCATCAGCGCGGTCTCGGTGCGCCCCCCGCGCCAGCCGGCAATGGCACCGATCGGAACACCTATGAAGAGCACCACCACCTGGGCGATGAGCGCCACCGTCATCGAGACCTGCGCGCCATCAAGGGTGCGGCTGAACAGGTCGCGGCCCAGGGGATCGGTGCCGAACAGGTGGCCCGGCGAGAGCGGAGGCAGCGCCTGCGCGTTGTTGCCCATGATTCCCTGCAGGTCCTGGGCGCGGTAGTCCCACGGTGCCAGGAATGGGCCGAAGATACCGAGCAGAGCCAGCAGGGCCACGACCACCAGCCCGACCATGCCCGACGGGGAGTGGCGCAGCCGGAGCACGGCATCGGCCCAGTACCCGCGACCGCGACCGCGTGTGTCCGCCGCGGTGACGTCCAGGGTGTGCGCGTGACTCATGCCGGCTCCCGTGAGCCGTCGCGGATGCGGGGGTCGATGAACCCGTACGCGATATCCACCACCGCGTTGAGAATGGCGATGGAGCCGGCATACAGGACGGTGATGCCCATCACCGCCCCGTAATCGCGGAAGCGGATCGAGCTCCAGTAGAGCTGCCCGAGGCCGGGGATGTCGAAGATCAGCTCGACCGCGATCGAGCCGGTCACCAGGATGGCGAGGATCGGCCCCGCGATGGTCACCAGCGGGACGAGGGCGTTGCGGATCATGTGATGCGTGACGATCCACCGCTCCTCGAGGCCCTTCGAGTGCGCCACCCGGATGTAGTCGGTATGCAGCACATCGAGCATGCTCGCCTTGGTGAACCGCGCAATCTGTGCCATCGGCAGGCCGGCAAGGGCGACCGTTGGCAGGATCCAGTGCTGCGGTGAATCCCAGCCGTGGCGCGGCAGCAGCCCGGGAGGATCGAAGTCCCCCGCTGTGAAGACCAGCTGGAAGAGGGCGCCGAGCACGAAGGCCGGCGCCGCCATGCCGAGAATGGCGACGCCGGTGGCCGCGTAGTCGATCACCGTCCGGTGGCGGAGGGCAGCGATGATCCCCAGCGGCAGCCCGACGATCAGCGCCAGGCCGAAGGACATCAACCCCAGCTGCAGCGATGGCAGGGCACTGTTGCCGATCACATTCCGGACCCCGTACGGGTGCTCGCTGACCGACAGGCCAAAGTCGCCGACGACGATCCGGCCCAGCCAGGCCAGGTACTGCATCGGCAGCGGCTGGTCGAGGCCGAGCCGCTCGTTGAGCCGCTCGATCACCACGGGGCTGAGCTGCCGCCCCTCGCGGCTCCACGGGCTCCCCGGGGCGGCGTGCATCATGAGGAAGGTGATGATCGAGGCGACAACCAGCACCGGGAAGATCCACATGATGCGGCGGATCGCGTAGCCCAGCACGGAAGCTCCTATCGATCGGGGGTGCACCTAGGGTACTGCCGCCGCGGACCGCCGGTTCACGCGGTGGCGGACGGTACACTCGGCCGCATCGTGCTGATCGTTGCCGTCCACGATGTCGCGCCATCGACGCTGCCGGAGGTCCGCTGGCTCCTGTCGCGGCTGGACGACGCGGGCGTCGCACGCCGCGTTCTCAAGGTGATCCCTGCGGAGGAGGGCGCGCGGACCTCGGGGATGGCTGACGTGGAGCAGCTCGTCCGCGGCGAGGCGGCTGCGGGCTCAGAGGTCGTCGTGCACGGATGGACGCACCGTGCGAGCGGACCGTACCGAGGGAGCGCTACCGACCGCGTTCGTGCACGTCTGTTCGCCGCCCACGCGGCCGAATTCCTTGCGCTGACGCCTGCCGAGATGCGGCAGCGTCTCGTGGCCGGACGCGCCTGGCTCGATCGGCTGGGTCTCGCGCCAAGTGGCTTCTGCCCGCCAGGCTGGCTCGCTGGGCCGGGCCTCGCCGGCGCGGCGCGCGTGGCCGGCTTTCGCTACCTCGTCACGCTACGAGGATTGCGAGTGCTACAGCCAAAACCGGGCGCGCGAACCCGGATCGATATACCCGCCACTGGGTACATGGGGGCCGGCGCGAGCCAGGAGAGGCTGCTGCGGCTTGGTGGCACGCTCCTCCTCCACCCTTTGGCCTGGCTGCTTCGCGCGCCCGCAACCCGGATCTACCTGCACCCGCAGGATGCGCCACGCTCACGCGACTGTGCGCGCACGCTGCGCCAGATCGAGCGCCTTGCGCGGACTCATCGGTCCGGGACGTACGCGGACCTCCTCGATGCCTGAGATCAGCGTCATCCTGCCGGCGCGCAACGAGGAGCGGCTGCTGCCGGCCGCGCTGAACTCTGTCGCCAGCCAGTCCTACCCGGTCGCCGAGGTCGAGGCGATCGTGGTGAGCAACGGCTCATCGGATCGCACGGTCGCCCTCGCCCGGGAAGTCGGTGCGTCGCTGACGACAGTCGGCGGACCGGTCGTGCGGGTGGGGGAGACGGCGGAGCACGGGGTCTCCCGCGCCAAGAACGCGGGGGCAGCCGAGGCAAGAGGCCGGCTGCTCCTCTTCATGGACGCCGATTCGCGAATGTCACCTGGCCTGCTCGCTCGGGTCGCGGCGCGGGCGAGCGCCGGCGAGCGAGCGGCGAGCATCCGGATCGTTGCCGACGGGCGCGACCCCATCGACCGGGCATTCTTCTGGGTCTTGGAGAACGGCAAGCGTCTCTTCCGAATTCGGGCGAACATGTTCTGGTGCGAGCGCGGGCTGTTCCAGGAGCTCGGAGGGTTTGACGAGACGCTGCAGCACGCAGAGGATCTGGACTTCCTCGTGCGGGCCCGGAGGGCGGGTGTTCGGGTGGGTCATGTTCGCGACGAGTGGATCGGGACCTCCCCGCGGCGGCTGCATCGTGGCCCGCTGCGACTCGGCATGATCATGGTGCTCGGCCGATGGGCGCTCGGACATATCGGCATCGGCCGGCGGTGGCCCTACTCCGGGCGCGGCGGCGAGGCTCCGTAGCGCCGAACCAACTGGCCCGCCGAGAGCCACGCGACCCTCGTCTGCAGCGGACCGTGTCCGCGCGTCAGGCGATCGCGCCCGGCCGGCGCCCATCGGGCCAGAAGCGAGCGCAGGTACCAATCCTGAAGGCGCACCCATGGCGTGCGGCGGCGCTCGCGGACCTCGAACCCGGCACGCTGGGTCAATGCGGCAAGCACGGTCGTGCCGTGGTAGGCCACCGGTCGCTCGTCTGGCGGCAACGCCAACTGCGCGGCAGCCAGCTTGCGGAGATCGCGGCGTGCGGCGCGCCACGCCTCGGTCGGCCAGGTCGTCGAGGCCAGCTGGCGCATTCGTCGGTTATCGAAATGGATGATCGGGGCGAGGTCACCGGGGTGGACGACCGTTCCATCACCGAGTCTCACGGGAGCGCCGCGGTGTCGGTGGCGCTCCAGGGCGAGCACTGAGTCTTCGCCCAGGGGATGAATGCGCCGCAGTCTCCGGTCGACGCGCTCCACCAACCCCAGGATGGGGTCAAGGATGCGTGGAGCGGTAGATCCGCGGGAGCGCCGCATGCTCACATTGTTGACGGGGCGATCACCCCGCTCGGCTCGGCCAGCGCCCTTCTGTTCTGATGGATCCGACCGATCGATCCGCCATGCCTCAAGTCATATGCCGTCCGGATCGGCACCGGGGCCATCGACGTTGACGTTCTGCGGGCCGGTCCCAACGCGGATGACGAAGAACTCTGCCGGCTCGTCGGGGGCGGTGATCTCGCGATGCACCATCCGGGCGGGATTGAAGATGAAGTCCCCGGCCACCGCCGTCACCTGCTCGCGCCCGGTGGGACCGTATTCGATCGTGACCCTGCCGCGGAGTACGTAGATGTAGGAGTCGCGCGCTCCATGGTGGTGCCAGCCGCCCGCGAGTCCGGCGTCGGTCTGCACCCAGCCGACCCAGCGATCCTCATGGTCGAAGAGCTGTCGGCGGTCCATGCCGGGCGTGGGTGGCCCGGGTGGCAGGGCCCCCTCACCTGGCCGGACCACGATCGGTCGAACTGGCTCCATTGGTGCCTCCTCGCGGGTTGGCCCCGCCTCCTGCCCTACGCTCTGCCGAACGTCAAGACTGCGAACCTCTGCTGGTCCGGAACGCTACACCGTTAGTCCGACCGCTCCCCGGTTTCATACACAGGCCCTCAGGCGTCGGCAGCCTGCGTCTTGGCTTTGCTGCGCTTTGCCGCGTCGCGCACCTCTTCAGGAAAAGCTCCCATCAGGCGGCGGAGCAGGGAGTACAGCTGCTCCTTCTCCGCTGGGCTGAGCGCGGAGGCGATGCGTGCCTCGCGGCCCGCCTGCGTGTCGGTCGCCCGGTCCCACGCCGCGTGGCCTGCATCGGTCGGCTCGACAAGGACGCCGCGCCGGTCCTCCGGATCTGGGAGGCGACGGACGATGCCGGCCTCCTCCAATCGGTCCAGGCGGTTGGTCATGGCCCCGCTGGAGAGGCCCATCCCCTCGGCGAGCTGTCCGGCCGAGAGCCGGTACGGCGGGCCCTGGTACCGCAGCCGGCCGAGGACGCGGTAGGTGCGGGTGGCGAGTCCGAACTCGGCGAGGGTCACCTCCATGGAGTGGTCAAAGAACCTGGCGAGCATCTGGATCCGCTCGACGATTCCCTCGGTGAGTCGGTCCAGGCTGGGGATCTCGCGCGTCCACACATCGAGCATCGCGTCGACGTGGTCGGAAGATGATTCATCCATGTCGACATTATCGACATCATACTTCTCTGTGTCAAGCCTCTTGACATCGAACTACTGATGCACTAGAGTGCCGTCAGACAGTCTTGAGCTGAAGATTCTTGGACTGAAGCCATAAACGGCGGCGGGCCGCCACGGAAAGGGACAGACCGATGTTCGAAATGATGAATCAGCAGGCTCTCTCGGTCGGCGCACAGCGACGACGCGAAGTCGCGACCCAGACCATGCGCGAGGCGCGACGCGATGCGAGCAACGGCCTCCCGCGCGCGGTTGGAGCGGCTCTGGTGGCCGTCGGACGGCGAGTCGCAGGCGAGATGCCGGCTGCCCGCCGCAGCGCCCAGAGGAGCGGCGACCACGTCTAGCGGATCAGGCCGGACCACCTGGCAACGTCGGCGAGCGTGAATGAGTGGAGCCGAAGGAGGGACTCGAACCCTCGACCGACGGTTTACGAAACCGTTGCTCTACCACTGAGCTACTTCGGCGCGGTCACGAACGGGGCCCGAGTCTACCAGCCGTTCTGAACCGATGCCACGGAGCGACCTCGGATCACCGCACGATCCACGCCTGCGCCGTCGGGCGGATCCGCTCGTCGTACCCACCGAGCAGCAGGACGCGATCACCATCGATCACTGTCGCGGTGAGGAACAGCCGCAAACCGTCGAGGGATCCGTCCACGCGCTCGGCGCGCCCGGTGGCAGGGTCGAGTGCCTCGGGCTGATCTGCTCCGCCGGCGATGACGAGCCGACCGTCGCTGAGCGTGACGATCGAGCCGACCAGTTTGTATCGGCCGCGCTCCATCGTCGGACCGGCGAGGAAGCCGCCTGCTTCCGAGTCAAAGAACTCGGTTGAGGCGAACACGGTTCGCCCCTCGATGTCGGCCGCCCCACCGATCACGAATGCCCGTCCGTCGCTGAGGGTGACCGAACCGGCCTTGTAGCGCGCCGTGGCCATCGGCTGCGCTGCCGAGAATCGGCCGGCGAGGGGATCGAAGAGATCGGCGCTGGCAACCACCTTCCCATCCGACAGGCCGCCCGCGATCAGAACACGGCCGTCGCCGAGCAGTGCAGCGGCGTATGCGCCGCGCGGGATGAGCATCGCCCCGGTCGGCTGGATCGAATCGGTTGTCGGATCGAAGAGATCCGCCGTGGCGACCGTGGGCCGGTTATCGGTGAAGCCGCCGGCCAGGAGCACACGACCGTCCTGCAGCAATACCGCAGTGATGCCCGCGCGCGGACTGGACATGTCCGGGCCGCGACTGAACCGACCGGTCTGTGGATCGTAGAGCTCCGTGCTCCTGGTGACGCCACTCGACGTCCAACCACCGGCGAGGAGCACCCGGCCGTCTCGCAAGAGGACCGCCGCATGGTCGTCTCGCGAGACTGTCATCGGACCGGTCGGCATGAAGGTCTCCGACGTCGGGTCGTAGAGTTCGGCCGTCGCTCCCGCCGCGCTCCCAGTCTCGCAGCCGGGGTCGGTGCACCCGCCGGCGACCAGGACCCGGCCGTCGTTGAGCCGGGTCGCGGTGTGGACCGCTCGGGCAGTCGTCATCTCGACGATCGGGGCCAACGCAAGAGACCCAGATGCGGATGGGGGCCTGCTACCCGTCACTGAGGATGGCGGGGACGAGGGCTCCGCTCGATCGGTAGGCGTCGGTGACGGCGCGCAACCGACGACGAATCCGACCAGCACCAGGGCGCCGATGAGGAACCGCCGTGCCGTCACCTTGTGCCCGTCACCAGCTCGGACCCGGTCCACGACTAATCGCCGTCGCGGCGGTAGTCGCGGGTGCCGGTCTTCGGGTCGACCCAGACGCGCATCACGTCGCCGGAGGTCGGGTCGGTGAAGACCTCGTCGGTGCGGCGCATCGAGGAAGCGGACGCAGCAATGGACCGCTCCTCGCGGCCGTAGCGCGCCCGTTCGAAGAGTGCGATGAGGACGACAATGGCGCCGATCGCCATCAGGACCAGGCCGTCGTCACGGTGGCCGCTCAGCGCCCAGCCGAGCCCGCCGAGGAGGGTCGCCGCGCCGACGGCCCCCATCACGGTGCGGATCAGTGGCATCGAACGGGTGCCTGTCTCAGTCCAGTACCGGGGGAGGCGGGGCAGCAGCATCGGGCTCGACCAGCACCGCGGTGCCATAGGCCACGATCTCGCTCATGGTGGATCCCAGCTGGCTGCTGTCGAACCGCATGCTGATCACCGCATTGGCGCCCATCAGGGTCGCGTTCTGCACCATCCGATCGAGCGCCTGGCGGCGGGTGTCCTCGAGCAGTTCGGTGTACTCCCGGATCTCGCCGCCGATCAGCGAGCGCAGGCCGGCCGCGATATTGCCGCCCAGCCCGCGGCTGCGGACAACGACGCCGAACACCTGTCCTTTGGCCTCCACGACGCGGTGGCCGGGGAGGTAGGGGGTTGTGACTACGTTCATGGCAGCAGTATGCGGCCGATCAGATAAGAGCGCCGCGCGCCGCGCGCCGCGCCAATCCGACTAGCACCGCATCGCCATGGATCGAGTTTCGGCCTCACCGTGCGCGCCCGTATACTCGACGCATGACTGACACCGACGCGTTTGAAGCCGCAATAGGCGCCGGCTACGGCTTCGATGGCCCCTCGGTAGGCCTCGGAGCCGGCATGCACGAGGGCGCCACCCACGCAGCCGCGCCCGTGCGCTTCCCGCTGGCCATGCTGAACCGGCATGGACTCGTTGCCGGGGCCACCGGCACGGGCAAGACCAAGACCCTGCAGATCATGGCCGAGCAGCTCTCGATCGCCGGGGTGCCGGTCTTCATCAGCGACATCAAGGGGGACATCTCCGGTCTGGGCGCGCCGGGCACGCCGCATCCCAAGATCGACGCCCGAGTCCAGGCCATCGGCATCACCGACTACCAGCAGCGCGGCTTCCCCGTCGAGTTTCTCACGCTTGTCCGCGACAAGCCGGGCGTGCGCCTGCGGGCTTCAGTCGAGTCGTTCGGCCCGATCCTGCTGTCCAAGGTGCTCGAGCTGAACGAGACGCAGCAGAGCGTTCTGGCGTTGGCCTTCAAATACGCCGAGGACAAGAAGCTTCCGCTGATCGATCTCGGCGACCTGCGCTCGCTCCTCAATCACCTCGACTCGGACGCCGGCAAGACGGCCATGCAGGAATACGGCGGCGTCGCGACCGCGACAGTCGGGGTGATGATCCGCAAGATCGTCGAACTCGAGCAGCAGGATGCCGACGCCTTCTTTGGCGCTCCCGAGTTCGACGTGACTGACCTCCTGCGCACGACCTCGGATGGCCAGGGCATGGTGAGCGTCCTGGAGTTGGCCGATATGCAGGACCGCCCGGCGCTCTTCTCCACCTTCATGATGTGGCTGCTTGCCAGGCTGTATCGCACGCTGCCGGAGGTCGGCGATATTGACAAGCCGAAGCTCGTCTTCTTCTTCGACGAGGCGCACCTGCTCTTCCGCGACGCCAACAAGACATTCCTCCAGCAGATCGAACTGGTCGCGCGACTGATCCGCTCGAAAGGCGTTGGGGTGTACTTCGTGACGCACGCGCCGACCGATGTCCCTGCCGAAGTGCTGGGCCAGCTTGGAAATCGTGTGCAGCACGCGCTCCGCGCGTTCACGCCGGAGGATCTCGCTGTCGTTCGGGCCACCGCCCGCACATTCCCGACGAGCGAGTTCTACGACGTCGAGCAGGAACTCACCCAACTCGGGACCGGTGAAGCGCTGATCACGGCGCTCAATCCGAAGGGGATCCCGATGCCCACCGTGCGGACCATGATGCGGCCACCGATGTCGCTCATGGCACAGCTCGACCCCGCGCTCTTCAACCGTGCGGTGTCGTCCTCGCTGATCGCGGCCCGCTACGCGACCGACATCGATGCCACCACCGCAAAGGAGATGCTCGCCCAGCAGGCCGCAACGGCGGAGACCGCCGCCAACGCGGCCGCCGAGACCGAGTCGGCGGGCGGGCCCGCCGCGCCGGGAACAGGCGGCAAACGATCGACGCGGCCACCGGAGAAGGGCGGCTTGGACTGGGGCGATGTCGCGAAGGAGGGGGCGCGATTCACCCGCAGCGGAACCTTCAACACGATCCTCCGCGGAATCATCAAGGGGCTTGGTGGCAAGAAGTGACGAGGTCGGTACAATTGACCCCTAGACCGCGTCGCGAAACAGCAGACGCGCGTGCCCGAAGGAGGACTCGTCTTGAAGATTGCGGACATTGAGGGCGTCGGCCCTGCCTACAGCGAGAAGCTCGGGAAAGCCGGTGTCGGTACCACCGATGAGCTGCTCGCCGTGGCCGCCAAGAAGAAGGGGCGCGAGTCACTCGCCGCGTCCACCGGCATCAGCGAGAAGCTGATCCTGGAGTGGACGAACCACGCCGACCTCATGCGCATCCGAGGCGTCGGCAACGAGTATTCGGACCTGCTGGAGGCGGCCGGCGTCGACTCGCCGTCCGAGCTCGCGCAGCGTAATGCGGCGAACCTTGCCAAGACCTTCAGCGAGCTCGATGCGGCACGCAATACCGTGCGGCGCGTGCCCTCCGAGAAGGTGGTGGCAGGCTGGATCGCGCAGGCCAAGACCATGAAGAAGGTCGTCGAGCACTAGGCGCCGACGGTCCCTTCCCAGACAGGCCGCCGCGAGGCGGCCTGTTCGTTTGCCGGCCCTTCGGGCGGCGTGATCAGCCGCGAGCCTCGGGCGGCGCCCACCCGTGGATGAGTTCATCGTGGTAGCGCGGTTCGGCTCCAGCATCGGGCAGCTGGCGAGGCACGGGCGCGGCCGCCGCCCTGCCCCTGAGTACCTGCGCGTAGTGGGGGCACAGATCGGTCAGCGGGCAGAGGCCGCAGATCGGCCGCGGGGCGCGACAGGTGTCGCGACCATGGCGGATCAGCTCCACGTGAAACGGATACATCTCCTCGTCCCGGAGCGCCTCCTCGAGCAGGTCGTGAGCTCGCAGCACATCGGTCTTCGGGGGGAGCAGCCCGAGCCGCAGCGCCACGCGGTGGACGTGGGTATCCACCGGCAGGGCCGGACGACCGAAATTGAAGAGCAGGATGATCGCCGCCGTCTTGCGTCCGATCCCTGGCAGGGAGACGAGCCAGTCTCGCGCCTGCTCGAGCGGTCGCTCGCCCAGGAACGAGAGGTCCCAGGTGCCGCCGGTCTCCGCGTGGACCTCGGCCAGCACCGTCTGGATGCGCGGCCCCTTGGTCGGTGCCAGACCACCGGGGCGGATCACCTCGATCAGCTCATCTGTCGGGGCGGAGAGCACCGCATCCCACGACGGGTACCGCGCGCGGAGCGCGGTGAAGGCGCGGAATGAGTTCATGTCGGCCGTGTTCTGCGACAGAATGGTGAGCACCAGTTCGGCCGTTGCATCGAGCCGCGGCCCACTCCAGCGCGGATGCTCGTAGCGCTCGCCGAGCCGATCCAGCACCGCCGCTGCGAGTGTGCGCCGGGCGCGCCGGTCAGCGGCGAGCTTCCGCGGGCTCGGGCGTGATCGGGGAGCGGCCGCCCGGGTCAATCCTCGATCCGGCGCAGCTTCCGCGGCCGCTGGCCGAACATGCGCCCAACCATCGTGGGGCCGCGCTCCGCAGCGGCCGAGACGATGAGCCAATCCTCGACCCGCTCGCCGGGCCGGTAGCGAGAGTTCGCGTGCTTGGCGACGTAGTGGGTGAATCCGTTGCCGCGCCACGCGTGGAGCCAGGGCGCGAGCGGCTGCTTCACCGCGGGCGAGATCCGGACGCGCACGTTTTCCGCCAGGACCGATGCGAGCAGCCTGCGCCGCTCCTGGTATGGGACGTCGGCAAGCGACTTCCCATCGAGCTCCACGAGGTCAAATGCCACGAATGCGCGCCGGGTCTCGAGTTCCTCCGGGTCCGGCACCTCCTCCGCGCGCCCCTCCTCGGCGAGCGTCTCGGCCAGGCGCCGCGCGCTGCTCCCGTCACCGACGAACGGCTGGGCGGTCCATACCCCGTCGATCACCGCGGCATCGGCGTCTATTGCGAGGGCTAGTTGCTCAGCGGCTTCGGCGAACTCGGGGCCGACGGGCTCGCCGGCCGCATCGGTCAGGGTGACCCGACCGCCGTGCAGGCGTGCAATCAAGCGATCGCCGGACCAGTAGGGCTCGAAGAGCCACTCGACGCTGGTGATGACGACGGCGGCGTAGGTGGCCAGCTGGGGCAGGACGGCGTCGGGATCAGGCATGCCGATGAAGCCTAGCGTGGGGCGAGCCGAAACGTTCAGCGCCGATCGTAGAGTCGGAGCTGCCCCTCTTCGATCTCGGCCCCGACCTGGGTGCGAATCTGCTCCCAGGCGGCGATGTCCCACTCGCCGATGAGGCTGATGGCGGTCCCGGTGCGGCCGGCACGCGCGGTGCGCCCGATGCGGTGCACGTACGTCTCGGCGTCCTCCGGGATGTCGTAGTTGAGGACGAACGGCAGGTCGGCGATGTCCAGGCCGCGCGACGCCACGTTGGTCGCAATGAGGTACTGGATCTTCCCCGACTTGAAGTCGGCCAGCGTCCGATCGCGCTCTCGCTGCGAGAGCCCGCCGTGGAGCGCCGCCACGTTTCGGCCCTTGCGGGAGAGGGTCGCGGTCAATCGGTCGACCCCGATCTGGGTGTGTCGGAAGACGAGCAGCCGATCGAACCCGAACGTCTCGGTCAGCTCCATGAGGGTCGCCACCTTGTCCTGCTCGGCCACGAAGTAGACGAGCTGACGGACCGTCTCGACGGTGCGCATCTCGGGGCGCACGATGATGTGTTCGGCGCCCTTGTCCATGAATCGATCGCAGATGCGCAGGATCGCGTAGGGCATGGTGGCGCTGAAGAGCGCCGTCTGCCGCTGCCGCGGACAGCGCGCCAGGATCGTCTCGACGTCAACGATGAAGCCCATGTCGAGCATCCGGTCGGCCTCGTCGAGGATGACCGTCTGCACGCTGCCGAGGTGCAGCTCGCCGCGGCGGATCAGGTCCAGCACGCGCCCGGGTGTGCCGACCACGATCTGCGCACCGTGGTGCAGGGCGGTGATCTGGCGGTCCATGCTCGACCCGCCGTAGATCGCCACCGCGGTCACGTTGCGGAATTCGCCGAGCCGGTTGATCTCCTCGGTCACCTGCACGCACAGCTCGCGGGTGGGGGTCAGCACGAGGGCCTGCACGTAGCGAGCCGACGGGTCGATCTTCTCGATGATCGGGATGCCGAAGGCGGCAGTCTTGCCGGTGCCCGTCTGCGCCTGGCCGATCAGGTCCTTCCCTTCGCGCAGGGGGCCGATGGCGCGTGCCTGCACCTCGGTGGGGGTGAGGAAGCCCATCTTCTCGATGGCCCGCGCGATGGTGACCGGCAACTCGATCTCGCCAAAGCGATGGCTGCGCTGGGCGGCCAGCACGGCGGCGAGCAGCGGGGAGGCCTCGGCGTCGATGTCGGTGGCTGGAGCGTCGCCGTTGCTGGTGGCGGACTCGGGGGCGACGGACTCGGTGGAGACCGGGGTCGTGCGGCGCGGCGCTCTGTTTCGGCGGCGCGCGGGTGGCGATTCAGCTTCTGGCAAACGGGGCTCCAACGGGGGTGAACTCGACGGTGATGCTACCACGAGAGGATTGACGACCCGCTCCTGCCTAGATGATACTGAGTCTCAACATGGGCCTTACAGCCATCCTCGTCTCGGTCGGCGCGCTGCTCTCCGCCCTGGCGGGTGGACTCCTGGCGCTGCGTGCCACGGCCTCGGTCGGCGTGATCATCGCCGTGGGGGCCGGGATCCGGATCGGGGCAGCCTATTTCGACCTGATCCCCGAGTCGGTGGAGCAGCTCGGCTCGCTCGACCTGGCGATGGTCTTCACGGCGGTCGGCTTCCTCCTCTTCTACGCGATCGAGAAGCTGACCACGCTGCACGTCGGTCACGAGACGGCGACCGAGCTCGACCACGAGGACGCCGCGCACCGCCACGTCGGCATCATCGGAGCGTCAGGGATGAGCCTGCACAGCTTCCTGGACGGTGTCGCCGTCGCGGCAGCGCTGGCCGTCGGGGGAGGCATCGGGCTGGTGATCGGTGCCGTGGTGATCGTGCACCGCTTCAGCGACGGGATCGGGATCGTCAGCCTGCTGCTCGCCTCGCGGACGCCGATATCGGTCGCCTACCGCTGGGTCAGCGTCGTGGCCGTCGCACCGGTGCTCGGGGTGCTGCTGGGCCTGGCGCTGCCGATCCCCGGTCAGGTGCTCGGTGGGATGCTGGCCGTCTTCGCCGGCTTCTTCCTCTACATCGGGGCGGCGGAGCTCCTGCCGGAGGCGCACCGCTCCGACCGATCGCGCTGGATCGTGGTCGCGACGCTTGCCGGCGTGGCGGCGATCTATGGCTTCTCGTACTTCGCCGGCGTGGTCGGGACGATCGGGTGACCGGAGCGACCGGAGCGACCGGCGTGGCCGAGCGCCTGCGCGCCGGCGGCGAGCGCCCGACGCCGCATCGTCTGCGGATCGCCGAGGCGCTCATCTCGGCGGGCCGCCAGTTGACCGCCGAGGAGGTATGGAGCGCCGCCGGACGGCGCCGCGGGATCGGACGCGCGACCGTGTTCCGCAGCCTTGACGCCCTGGTCGGCGCCGGCGTCGCGCGCCGATTGGAGCTCGACGGGCACGTGTCGGCCTATGTGGCGTGCGAGCCGGAGCACCACCATCACCTGTCGTGTCGCACCTGCGGCAAGGTGGAGGAGATCGGCGAGTCGTTCGTGCGACCGATGGCGCAACGCCTGGCCGATGAGCGCGGCTTCGTCATCGACGACGCGCGCCTCGACTTCTACGGTCGCTGCGCCGACTGCGCACGCGTGGCCGGCTAGGCGGGCGCGGGGGTCCCTGGCCGAGGGGTCGATCGGTCGACGGGAGTTCCATCGGTCCGCTGCGGACGGGAGTAGCCCGTCGGGTGCGTCAGCTTCCACGCCCAGGCATCGGCCAGCATCTGCTCCAACTTTGAATGCTGCGGCTGCCAGCCAAGCTCGCGGCGAGCCCGGCGCGATGACGCAACCAGGACCGGCGGGTCCCCGCTGCGGCGTTTCACGACGCGCGCCGGGATGGCGCGCCCCGTCACCTTGCGGGCCGCTTCGACGACCTCTCGCACGCTGAAGCCTGCGGCGGAACCGAGGTTGTAGACCTCGAACGAGGGGTCGCCCTCACTGGTCGCCTCGAGCGCCAGCAGGTGGGCGGCGGCGAGGTCGCGGACGTGGATGAAGTCGCGGATGCAGGTGCCGTCGGGGGTCGGGTAATCCTGGCCGAAGATCTGGACGTGGGTCGCCTCGCCCGCGGCGACTCGCAGCACCAGCGGCATCAGGTGCGTCTCCGGATCGTGGTCCTCGCCGTTTCGCTCCGTGGAACCCGCCACGTTGAAGTAGCGCAGGCTGATCGCCTGGAAGTCGTGGCTGGCCGCGAACCAGCGCATCGCCCCTTCAAAGGCGAGTTTGGTGGCACCGTACGGGTTGATCGGTTCGGTCCGATCAGCTTCCGCGATGGGGACGCGGCGCGGCTCACCGTAGACGGCGGCGGTCGAGGAGAAGACGAGCCGGGTGACGCCGGCGGCATGCATCGCGTCCAGCAGCGAGACGCCGCCGCCCACGTTGTTGCGGTAGTAGAGGCCGGGGTCGAGGAGGCTCTGGCCGACGAGCGACTTCGCGGCGCAGTGCAGCACCGCCTCGATCCGCTCATCGCGCAGGACGCGGGTCAGGTGCGCTCGATCCTCCATCTGGCCGCGGACCAGCCTGGCGGGCCGGACCACCGCAGACGCATGACCGGTCGAAAGGTCGTCGTACACGGTCACGTCGTGTCCGGCGTCGACGAACGTCTCTACGCTCGTCGAGCCGATGAAGCCGGCGCCGCCGACGACCAGAATGCGCAATCGTCCGCCCTCTCCTGCGCTCAGCCGGCCGCTGCGCGCAGCGGCTGTGGGGGCATGCGGATGGCGGCGACGGCCTCGCTCGCGAGTCGGGGGTCGAACTCGGTGGAGATGACCAAGGCGCCGGCCGACTGCGCCGCCGCGACCTCGCTGATGGACGTGAACCTGCCCGCCGCCTTGACCGTGAGGTGCGTCCCCAGCAGGTCGTGCAGGAAGCCGACGCGCGCGATCGTCCAGGCGGCGTCCGCGCCCCCCGGCGACGTGACCACGTGGTCGGCGCCAGCGCGCTCCGCGAGACGGCAGGCACGGCGCAGTTGTTCATCGGTGAGCGACTCCGGCTCGAGGATGACGCCTGCGGCGGCGAGGGCGGCATGCGCCATCTCCACCACCGCCAGCATGTCGCCGACGACCGTCTCGTCCTCCCCGGAGATGAGCGCGCCGGCGTTCAGCACGAAATCGAGCTGCGTCGCTCCGTGTTCGAGGGCCCGCGAGGCCTCGAATGCCTTCACGGCGGGAAGCTGCCCACCACCGGGATAGCCGATCACCGATCCGAGCTGCACGGAGGATCGGGCGAGCATGCGTCGGGCGGGCTTAACCAGCCACGGACTGACGGTCAGCGCTTCCAGGCCGTGCTCGAGGACGAGCGCCACCGCGGAATCGAGGTCTGCACGAGAAGCGGTCGGCCGCGTCAGCCGATGCTCAAGCCGCGCGGCATGTCGCGCGTGGGCGGTCATCGCGGGCAGGGATCCTCCGCTCCAGGACATCGAGGGGTGGGCACGCACTTCGGATCGCCGATTGTAGCAGCGCGTCAGGACGAGGCCGCTACCCCGTCATCGCCTTGATGGTGCGCAGGCGCACCATCATCGAATCCGCCGGCCTCGCCCACCCGCTCGGCCGCCCAGCCGCGAGCGAGACCCAACAGACGCTCGCGCCGGTTCTGGGCTGGGTCCTCCAGGACCGCCTCCAGGAGACGGTCGAGGAGACGTCCGATCAAACGACCCGGCGGGATGCCGAGCTCGCTGACAAGATCGTGACCGCTTACCGCGAGGTGGCGGGCCTCCAGCGGATCACCGGCAATCGCCGCGCGGCAGCGCTCGCCCAGCTCCGCGGTCCCGCCGTGGGCAGGCTCGCGAGCACCGGACGCCACATTGTCCGCGGCGCGCAGCGCGAACAGGTCGTCGAGCAGGTCGACCCCGACGCGGCGCACGAAGCGGCGCACCGCGGCATCGGACCACTCCGGGGTGTACGCGAACATGTGCTGCCGGATCAGACGCGCCACGCGAGCGGTGGCCGCGCGGGGAACCCGCAGCCGCCGCAGCACCGCCTCGGCGAGGTCTGCCCCGGCCGACTCGTGCCCGATGAAGTGGCCGTCGGCGAGCGTGGTTGCCTTCCCCAGATCGTGCAGCAGACCGGCGAGGCGAAGGACCGGATCCTCCGGAGAGAGCGCATCCGCTGCTCGCAGCGAGTGATCGAGGGCATCGCCCGCGAGCGCCTTGCTCTGGGGCACGCCGCGCAGGGCGGCGAGCTCGGGGAGCAGGACCTGCAGGAGGCCGAGTCGCTCCATCGTCAGGAGCGCGGACGACGGCGGCTCGGCTCCGCCCAGGACGCGCAGCAGCTCATCGCGCACCCGCTCGCCGGAGAGGCTCGCCGCCGAGGGCGCGGCGCGGCGGATGGCGGCATCGGTGGATGGGTCGATCTCCAGGTTGAATCTCGCCGCGAAGCGCACCGCGCGGACGAGTCGCAGCGCGTCTTCGGTGAAACGGGCATCGGCATTCCCGACAGCGCGCAGGACGCCGGCCTCGAGGTCCGCGGCGCCACCGAACGGATCCACCAGCCGACCGCTGCCGCCGCCAAGGTCATCGGGGAGCCAGGCCATGGCATTGATGGTGAAGTCGCGTCGTGCAAGGTCGTCGATCAGGGAGCGTCCCCAGCGGACCTCGTCGGGTCGTCGGCGGTCACGATACCCGCCCTCGACCCGGTACGTGGTGACCTCGATCCCGGCCTCCGCCCCGCCAGGACCGGTCCCCGGATCGGTCGGGCGCACGGTGACCGTGCCGAAGCGATTGTCCCAGGTGGCGCCGGGGAAGCGCGCCGCCACGGCCTCGGGGGGAGCGGAGGTGGCGACGTCCCAGTCGAGCGGGCGCTCGCCCCGGAGCAGGTCGCGCACGCAGCCGCCGACCAGCGCCGCCTCGTCGCCGCCGGCGATCAGGCCGGAAAGGACGGCCGACACGGGGCCCGGCAGACTGATCTCCAGGGCATCGCCGTCGTGCATTGGCATGCTCGCGCCGGCGGCGCTACGCGCGCTGCGGCGGGGCGTCATCCATGAACAGGAAGGTGCGCCACGCGTCGTTGCGCTCGTCCGCAAGGTAGGTGCCGTACAGGTAGCGTGCGTCGGCCCGTGGGGCGCGCGGTGCGCGCAGGAGCGACATGCGTGACTCGGCGAGCGTCTTGCTCCCCTTGCGGTGGTTGCAGGCGCGGCATGCCGCGACCAGGTTCTCCCACTCATGCCGCCCGCCCCGGTGGCGCGGCATGACGTGGTCGATGGTCAGGTCGCGGCTGTGCGTTCCGCAGTACTGGCAGATGTGCCCGTCGCGGGCGAAGACCTCGCGGCGACTCAGCTTGACCTTCGGGCGGGGTCGGCGAACCAGGTAGACCAGGCGGATGACCGATGGTGCCGGGATCGCCAGGGTCGGTGTGTGGATCACCTGGTGATTTCGCGCGATCAGCTCTGCCTTGTCCGCACCGAGCAGGTTGAAAGCGCGCCTGATGTCACAGACGTTGAGCGGCTCGTAATTCTGGTTGAGGACAAGTACCGCCGCGTTGAGCAATCCGCGCCTCCGTGGTGGCGAATGATAGCAACGCCCGGCCACCTGCCCCCGCGTGCGGGTCAAGGCGAGGCCGCGAGTACAATGGATGGCCGGATGCGGCTCGCGGAGTCGCGCCGCTCCACACACGAATTCGCATCGCAGAGGCTGCATTGGCCACCATCGAGACAAGTACCTGGACGACGAAGGTTGGGTTGGCCCGCATGCTGTCGGGCGGCGTGATCATGGACGTGGTGACCGCTGACCAGGCGAAGCTCGCCCAGGAGGCAGGCGCGGTCGCCGTCATGGCCCTCGAGCGCGTCCCGTCCGACATCCGCAAGTTCGGCGGCGTCGCCCGGATGAGCGACCCGAAGCTGATCGAGGAGATCAAGGCCGCCGTCAGCATCCCGGTGATGGCCAAGTGCCGCATCGGTCATATCGCCGAGGCGCAGATCCTCCAGCAGCTGGAGGTCGACTTCATCGACGAATCCGAGGTCCTGACACCGGCCGACGAAGAGCACCACATCGACAAGCACGAGTTCCGTGTGCCGTTCGTGTGCGGCTGTCGCGACCTGGGCGAGGCGCTGCGACGGATCGGCGAGGGGGCGGCCTTGATCCGGACCAAGGGCGAGGCGGGGACCGGCAACATCGTCGAGGCGGTCCGCCACATGCGAGCCGTGACGCGCGGGATCCGCGAGTTGGCGGGGATGCGCGACGACGAGCTGTACGCGGCGGCCAAGGAGCTCCGCGCGCCGCTCGATATCGTGCGGCAGACCGCCACCCTCGGTGAGTTGCCGGTTCCGAACTTCTCTGCCGGTGGGGTCGCCACCCCGGCCGATGCAAGCCTCATGCGACAGCTGGGCGCTCAGTCGGTCTTCGTGGGCAGCGGCATCTTCAAGAGCGAGCATCCGGAGCGCGTCGCCCGGGCGATCGTGATGGCCACCGCCCATTGGGACAACGCCGAGATCCTCGCCGAGGTGAGCACCGGACTCGGTGAGCCGATGCACGGGCTTGAGCTCTCCGAGATCCCGGCGGAGGAACGCCTGGCCCTCCGCGGCTGGTAGGCGAGACGACGGGACCGATGGCGCAGCCTGCGCCGATGGCAGCACCCTCCCCCATCGACCGCGCGCCCCGCAGCCGCGTCGGCATCCTTGCGCTGCAGGGCGACGTGCGCGAGCACGCCGATGCGATCCGCGAGATCGGCGGTGAGCCGGTCTCCGTGCGACTGCCGCGCGACCTGGTGGGCCTCGACGCGCTGATCCTGCCCGGCGGCGAATCGACCACCATGCGAAACCTGATCGACCGATACGGCCTGCGAGAGCCGATTCGGGCCTTCGCCGACGGCGGGGCACCGATCCTCGGCACCTGTGCAGGCATGATCCTGCTGGCCGCGCGCATCGCCAACGGCGATGAGCCGGTCCTGGGCCTCCTCGACGTGACCGTCCGACGCAACGCCTATGGGCGGCAGCTCGACTCCTTTGAGGCCGACCTCTCGGTACCGGCGCTCGGGGCGGAACCGCTCCACGGTGTGTTCATCCGCGCGCCGGTCGTGAGCGAACTGGGTGGCGGGGTGGAGGTGCTCGCCCGAGACGCAGATGAGCGGCCGATCGCCGTGCGGCAGGGCAACATCCTGGCCACCGCCTTTCACCCGGAGCTGACCTCGGACCGACGCGTGCACCGTCTGCTGCTGGAGATGATCGGCCAGTGACCACCGATGCCGGCTTCATCCGGCCCGCTCGCCTCGCAGACCGCCAGGCCCTCGCGGCACTGTCCCGGCGCGTGCATCTGTCGGAGGAGTCGCATCGGCGGTCGCTCGGGGTCCCGACGCCGCCCGAGACGCTCACCCGCATCAGCCTGGCCGATCTCGTTCGGTCGTGGCTGCCGCTGCGATCACCGTCTGTCCATCTCGTCGCGGAGTTGGACGGCAAGCTGGTCGGCTCATGCCGAGCGATCGAGGAGCCACACCGCGACGACTGGGTGATCACCGAGCTCGACGCCGCAGACGCCCCGATGGCTGCCGAGGTGCGCTTCGCGCTCCTGCAGGCGGTCGTCGAGGAGGGCACGAAGCACAATGTCGCGCGATTCCATGCGGCGTGCTCCGACGCTCCCGAGAACCTGACCCTCTTCCAGCAGATCGGCTTTGCGGCCTACGCGGCAGAGGAGATCTTCTACCGCCCTCCGGATGGGGAGCGTGGGGGACGCTCGTGGCTGCGGACCATTTTGCCCAGCGGGACGCCCGGCGCCGCCTCCGGGGGTTCAGCGCAACCGTCGCTGCAGGCGATCGGTCCGGCCGACGCCTGGCACCTCTTCGACCTGTGGACGCACGCCACGCCGCCGGCCGTTGCCCGCACTGAGGACTACAGCGCGGCCGACTGGGAGCCGGTCGGCCATGAAGGAGTGGTGCCGCGCAGCAGCCTCAACCCGCTCCTGCACTTCAGCTCGGTGAACGCCTGGGCCGTCCACGAGGGGCAGCGGCTCAGCGCCTTCGCTCAGCACGGCGCGAGCCGGGAGGGACCACACTACCTGCGCTTCCTGATCCGCGACGGCGCTGACGGCGGCGGCTTCCTCAACGCGGTGCTGTCCGCGCTCGGTGGCGAGGCAGCGGCTGCGGGCATCATCGCTCCGGCGCGAACATACGAGTCGGCGGGCCTCGCGGCGGCAGACTCCGCAGGGTTCGAACCGATCGGCGAGGTGACGATGCTCGTACGGGAGGTCCGGGCCCCGGTCCGCCAACCGGCCATGGTGCCGGCGATCTGAGAGTCAGGATGAGAAGGCAGCCGACCAGCGTGACCCGACAAGCGACGACCGACGACCTCGACGCCCTCCTGGCGGCACTCCCGCCGGAGATCGTCGCGCGCCTGAGCGCCTTTGCGAACCGTGCCGACCTGCTCGAGGTGGTGCTCGACCTCGGACGTCGTCCGGAGGCGCGCTTCACCCACAGCGAAGAGGTTCTCCTGGACCGGGAGATCGTCGATGCCGACATCGCGCACGTGATCGATCACATCGGCGCATTCGGCGACGACAACCGCGCCGGAATCGAGCGCACGCTGCACCGGATCAGCGCCATCCGGAATCGGGCCGGCAAGGTGGTCGGTCTCACCTGCCGTATCGGACGCGCCGTCTTCGGCACGATCGACATCATCCGCGACATCGTCGAGGGCGGACAGAGCGTGCTGCTGCTGGGACGCCCCGGCGTCGGGAAGACGACCATGCTGCGCGAGGTGGCCCGCGTCCTGGCCGACGACCTCGGCAAGCGCGTGATCGTGGTGGACACCAGCAACGAGATCGCCGGCGACGGTGACATTCCGCACCCAGGCATCGGGGACGCGCGCCGGATGCAGGTGCGGACACCCACCGAGCAGCACGCGGTGATGATCGAGGCGGTCGAGAACCACATGCCCGAGGTGATCGTCATCGACGAGATCGGGACCGAGCTGGAGGCGGTCGCCGCGCGGACGATCGCCGAGCGCGGCGTGCAGCTGGTCGGCACGGCGCACGGCAACACGCTCGACAACCTGATGCTCAACCCGACCCTGTCGGACCTGATCGGCGGGATCCACTCGGTCACCCTGGGCGACGAGGAGGCCCGTCGCCGCGGCACCCAGAAGACGGTCCTCGAGCGCAAGGCGCCGCCCACCTTCGACGTCGTGGTCGAGATCGTCGACCGCGACAGCGTGATCGTGCATCGCAACGTGGCCGAGACGATCGACGCCATCCTGCGCGGGCACATGGTCCCGCCGGAATCTCGCTGGCGCGAGGATGGAGAGGTGCGGGCCGCAATCAAGTACGACTACGCCCTGATCGAGACATCGTCCGGCAACCCGGCATTCGCCCCGCTCGAGCCGACCGGCAGTTTCGGCGCGTTCGGACGCGGACGCGGAGCGGCGAGGAGCGGCGGGACGATGGGCCTTCGACCGCTGCCCGGTCGCGGCGGCACGCGTGAAGCCGGACGGGGCGGACGCATTCTGCCCGGCGAGCGGTTCGCGGGCGACCAGCCGGATTCGGCCGGGGAGCGCTTCGAGGCGGCCGAGGCCTCGGACCCGCGTCGCCAGCTCGAGCAGAGCCTTCGTGACTCGACACGGGCACCGGAGCGTGCCAGCCGGCAGGACGCGCCTCACGCGGGACGTGGCCGGTCCCATCGGCCGCTCAACCTGCTCGGCTTCGGTGTCAGCCGCAAGCGGCTGGAGCAGGCGGTCCGTGAGCTGGGGGTGCCGGTCACCGTCGGACGCGAACTCGACGAAGCCGATGCGGTCGTCACCCTTCGCAACTACTACCGCCGGAAGCCGAGCGCGCTTCGGGACGCCGAGGCCGGAGGGATCCCGATCTATGTCCTGAAGACGAATACCGCGGTGCAGATGGAGAACCTGCTGGCGAGCCTCTTCGACCTCGAGGCCGACCCATCGGAGGCGGCGCTGCGGGAGACGGCCGAGGCGATCGGCCTGGTGCAGTCGAGCGGTTCGCCGATGGAGCTCGCCCCGCAGAACGCCTACATCCGGCGGCTGCAGCACCAGATGGCGGAACGCAACAGCCTCATGTCACGGTCCCGTGGATCGGAGCCGAACCGGCGCGTCGAGCTGCTCCCCGAGGAGGGGCGTGCGTGGCGCTGAGCCGGTGAGCGGCGTAACCCCGCGCGGCCGCTTCATCACGCTGGAGGGTCCCGACGGCAGCGGCAAGACGACCGCCGCACGGCACCTGGCGGAGTGGCTCCGCACCCGCGGCGAGTCGGTCGTGCTGACCGGTGAGCCGGGTGGCACCCCGGTCGGGGAGGAGGTGCGGCGCCTGCTGCTTCATCTCCGCGACGTCTCCGACGACCTTGACCCGCGGGCCGATGCGCTCCTCTTCGCAGCTGCGCGCGCCCAGCACACGGCACGTCTGATCCTGCCCGCTCTCGAGCGGGGCGAGCACGTGGTCTGCGCCC
>Ga0224510_10000631_pt1 | contig 26504 bp, 26 predicted proteins | sample SF_May12_sed_USG_FD_170161 | JGI IMG/M metagenome (GOLD analysis project Ga0224510, IMG submission 170161) | Sediment microbial communities from San Francisco Bay, California, United States - SF_May12_sed_USGS_4_1 | ecosystem: Environmental > Aquatic > Marine > Sediment | place: USA: California... | reverse complement strand
AGCTCACACCCGACCACGAGACCCCGCTCCAGCTCACACCCGACCACGAGACCCCGCTCCACGAGACCCCCTGCCAGGCGGGACCTGCCCATGAGGTGGCCGTGAAGCCGCTTCCGGTCAGCTGAGAGCCATTCCAATACCCGTTCTCCCAGGCCGTGCCTGCGGCAGATACTTGCACCCATTTCGGAGCCACGAACGGGTTGCCAAAGATGTCGACCTCACCCGCGAGAGGGATGCCATCGAGCTCGACATGATGGCTTCCCCGGGCGGCTTCGAGCGTGCCCAGACCGGTGGAGGCAGCGTGCCTCTGTCTGGACCGCCAGGAGGGCCAAGTCGACTGAGCGAGCCCAACATTCAACAATCCGGCACCGATGCACGCGCTGGGGGCGCTAGGCAACGGCGTGGCCGATCTGGAGATGACCGACTTGACCTGATCGGGTGTCAGCGCAGGACGCCCCTCGAGAAGAACCGCAACCGCGCCCGAGACCACGGCGGCCGCCTGTGAGGTACCTGATCCGACGAACTGGCGACCGTCGGCAGACCTCGCTTCTGGGTAGTTCACGTCGGCGTAGGAGCCGGGATCCCTGAGACTCGAGATCGATCTCCCCGGGGCAACGACATCCGGATTCCGCTCGGCACCGCAGTTCGAGAATTCGGGCACCGGGTTCTGATTGGTACCCAAGAGCGAACCGTCCACCGCCCCCACCGCAATCAGGTACGGGTTGTACGCGGGGCTGGTGAGACGAGTCTCGTTGCCGTCGTTGCCGGCTGCGGCAACCACGACAATCCCGGCCTTCCATGCCTGCTCCGTCGCGAACGAGATGAGGTCGTGGTCGGCAGGGTCGAGCGAGTCGGTGCCGTAGGAGAGGTTCAGTACCCGAATGTTGAGTCCGTTGGCCGTCCGATTCTGGACGACCCAATCGATCGCGGCCAGCACCTGACTGACATCGACCGCGCCGTTGTAGGCGGCCACCTTGAGATTCACGAGGCGGGACCCGGGAGCGATGCCCGGTACGTCTGATGCGTCGGAGACCATGATGCCCGCCATGTGGGTGCCATGGCCGTAGGTGTCGAGATATCGGAGGTCCGGGTCTTGGGACTCGAAGGAGAGGTCGGGACCGTTGACGACTCTGTGCGGAGTGTCGAGACCGTCGACCGGCACCACGCCTGTGTCGATGAGGGCGATGTCCACTCCGCGACCGGTTGCCGCGACTCCGGCCATCCCGATCTGATGCCGAACGCTCTCCAGCGAACCGAAGAACGTTTCGGTGTCGACGTCGGGCAGCACGGCGACCTCGTCCCAGCCGGCGGTGGGCTCGACGTAGTCGGAGGAGGCCACCCACACGGGATCGAGGGTCGCATCTGTTGTCGTCAAGCTGACTTCCGAGACCTCCATCGCGAGGGCTGACTGGGAAGTCAGAAGTACGACGAGAAGCATCGATGCGGCGACTGCCACGCGACGCTGTCTGGCCCCGAAGTTGGTTCCTAGCCTCATGGAGATGGCATCGGCCGAGAGTGCCGGTCGGATCGAGGACCAACATCGGCCCGCACGAAGGCACTAGCCAGTGCCACGCTCCGGCGGTACCCGGGTTTTCTCCCGACGCAGCTCCGACTACCCTTGAGTCATCACACCGAGACCTTGTGCGCTCGTCGTGATCCCGAGCGCCCGTAGCTCAATTGGATAGAGCGTCTGACTACGGATCAGAAGGTTAGGGGTTCAAGTCCTCTCGGGCGTGCTGACGAAGTCCCCCCGGCCATGCTGGGGGGACTTCTGTGTTCAGGCCGATGGCGATGATCGGTGGTCAGGCAAGGTCGAACATCAGGTCGCCGACCGACAGTTCGCAGCGAGGATCGCCGCTCGACCAGTGTCGGCACCCGGATCCCGGCGGTGTGCGTGTACTCGCCGTCACGGCGAGCAGTTCCAGCAGCCCTTTGGCCTCGCTTGAGGTCGCCTGCGCGCCCTGAAGGGGTTGGGGAAGTCGACCGAATGCGCGCCTCGTGGAGCACTGATTGGAGCCGATGGCCCTGGCCGTCGGGTGCCGGCGGCGAGATGATCGGACGTGTAGGCGTTGTGGAGGAGTCATGGAGATCGTGGACCTCAGTGACGGGTACGTGTCGACCTACCTCTCATGTCTGGAGGACTGGTCGGAGGAGATGCGAGAAGCCGGGGACCACAAGGCGCACTGGTACGACAAGATGAAGGATCGGGGTCTCCGAGTGAAGTTGGCGCTCGACGAAGACCGGCGCGCCGTGGGGATGATCCAATACCTCCCGATCGAGGAGTCGATCGCACTGGGCCAAGACCTGTTCATGGTGCTGTGCATCTGGGTTCACGGATACCGGCAGGGAGTGGGAAACCATCAGGGTCGTGGCATCGGGTCGGCCTTGCTGGCCGCCGCCGAGGAAGACGCCCGAGACCTGGGAGCCAAGGGCGTGGCCGCCTGGGGCGTCACCCTGCCGTTCTGGATGCGGTCGTCGTGGTTCAAGAAACACGGATACGAGACCGCCGAACGAGCGGAAGGCCGAGAACTGGTGTGGAAGCGGTTCACCCATGATGCCGAAGCGCCGAGATGGATTAGCTCAGGACCCATCCCACAACCGGTCACCGGCCAGGTGACGATGAGCTCGTTCCTGAGCGGCTGGTGCCCAGCCATGAACCTCGTACACGAACGAGCCAAGCGAGCCGCGGCAGAGCTCGGTCCCCCGGTCGTCTTCGTATCGGTCGACACCAGCGAACCGGCCGCGATGCGACAGCATGGTCACACAGACGCGGTGTTCCTCGATGGCAAACCCCTCCAACGTGGAGCACCACCCTCCTACGACGCGATCAAGAAGCGAACGTCAAAACACGTCCGCCGCGTGAAGCGCAGCTAGCGCTAAAACGACATCACTCCGTTCTGAGTCCGAGCGGATGGCAATGGACCGGCAGTTGGACGCGGCTCCCATGGCGCAGCTTCGGCGATTCGGTTTCTGCCGAGGCCGCGATCAGAGGCTCTGGGCCAGCATGTACGTGTTGCCGTCCGGGTCGTAGAAGGTGGCCAGCTTCACCATCCCGGGCTCTTCCACTGTGTCGCCGTCGAACCGGACGCCGCCCGCCTCCAGCTCCGCCCGGGCCGAGTCGACGTCTACCACCCCGAACACGGGGGTGTTGCCCCCCCGTCCGTCGACTGTCTCGGTCTGTCCGAGACCGATTGTCACACCCGGGATCGTAGTCGACAGCTCGGCCCAGCCCATGTCGTCGACTCTGTAGACGAGCTCGAACCCGAGTTTCTCGGCGAACCACGCGATGGACGCATCGAGATCCGTCACAGATGACGACAGGGTCAGGTTGCCGTCGAAGCCTGGCACGTTATCTCCCTCTCTAGGTAGGGAAAGTATAGTAGCTACTGTTTTGCGACACATGCCGTGTATCGAAGTGGTGACCGAGCTCTTCCACCACCGGTGGAACGTGCCCGTGCTCGGATCGCTGCACTCAGGAGCAACCAGATTCGTGGTGCTCGAAAATCGGTTGGGCGCCAGCCGTGACGCCCTCCGAGCTTCCCTCACGTCTCTGCAGTCGGCGGGACTCGTCACCCCGAATCCGGGCTACGGCCACCCGCTTCGCCCCGAGTACCTCCTCACAGCGAAAGGAACCGAGGTCGCACCGGCGTGTGTGCGGTATTCACTGCTGGCCGAGCGCCTCGGTGTCGTGACGGTGGCATTCCGCAAGTGGACGGCCCCGTTGCTCCTGGCCCTCGACGAGGGTCACACGAGATTCAACGGCCTGCAACTGGCGCTGGAGTCGGTGTCACCGCGATCGTTGTCCCAAGGGCTCCGGGCGATGCTCGAATCAGACCTGGTGGTGAGACGGGTCGAGGACGGGTTTCCGCCTCGACCCTCGTATCGGCTCACCCGGGGCGGTCGAGGCCTCGCATCGGCCATCGCCACCATCGCCGACCGCCTCTGATCCGGCGGTCCCTCGATCAGTCGAACAGCACCGTGAGGCTCTCGTGGTTGGAGATACGTCGGATGGCCTCTGCGAAGAGCCCTGCCACGGAGACCGTCTGGACCTTGTCAGCGAAGGCCGAGTGCTGCCCCTCGACGCTGTCGGTGACGAACAGGCGCTCGATCGGACTGGCGTCGAGTCTCCGACCTGCCTCTTCGGTGAGAAGCCCGTGGGTGACGGCGGCTCGCACCGAGCGGGCGCCCTGGGCAACCAGGACCTCCGAGACGGCCGTGAGTGTTCCCGCCGAAAGCGTGAAGTCGTCGACGATGAGGGCGTTCATCCCTTCGACCGAGCCGATGACTTCGGCCGATTCCACCCGCTCGGTGTGATCGCTGCGGAACTTGTCCACCACCACCCTGGGTACGTCCAGCCGGGATGCCCACTGTCGGGCTTTCTTCACGAAACCCGAATCGGGGGACACCACCACCAGGTCGTCGATACCGTCGGCGCTGATCGCCTCACAGAGAGTGCCCAGGGCGTACAGGTCGTCGACCGGCACCTTGAAGAATCCCTGGAGTTGTGGGGTGTGAAGGTCGAGAGTGACGACCCGATCCACGCCCGCCGCTTCGATGGCGTCGGCGCACACGCGGGCCCTGATGGAAACGCGCGGCTCGTCCTTCTTGTCGCCTTTCGCATACGAGAAATACGGGATCACAGCCGTCACCGAGTTGGCGCTCGCCCTCTTGAACGCGTCGATCCAGAAGAGCAACTCCATGAAGTTGTCGTTCGCCGGGAAAGCGGTGCCCTGAACGATGAACACGTCTCTCCCGCGCACGTTCTCGAGTACGCGGACGAAGAGGTTGCCTTCGGAGAAGCGGAGTGTTTCGGAGTTTCCGAGTTCGATGCCGAGGTTGTCGGCGATGTGAGAACCGAGGCGACGACTGGCTGAGCCGGCAAAGAGAAGGAAGTCGTCGGGCACTTGCAGACTCTACCGGCGGCCGACTTCCGCCGGCCTGCAACAATTCGGAGAGCCCGACGACGGCGACGCAGGTTCGACTCCTGTACCGGGCTCAAGATGCTCGAACGTCTGCGCGCCCACCCAATGATTGCCCGCCTCACCGCGCTCTACATCGTCGCGTGGACAGCGATCGGGCTGACCCGCGGGTCCCCGCTTGCGATCCCCTACCTCCTGGAGATGGTCGCGTTGACGACGCTCGTGCTGGTGCTCGATCGACGCCGACCTTTCAGCACAGGGATTCTCGCCGGTCTCTCGCTGTGGGGTTTCCTCCATATGGCGGGGGGGATGACGCCGGTCGGCGACTCGACCCTCTATGAGACGTGGATCCTCCCGGTCCTTCGCTGGGACCAACTCGTTCATGCAGTCGGGTTCGGGTTCGCAGGTGTCGCGGTGTTCGAGGTGTTCATGCCGTGGTTGGTTTCGCCGCCTCGACCGGCCGCGGCCGCGTGGCTCGCATTCTTGGGGAGCGCCGCCATCGGGGCCATCAACGAGGCGGTGGAGTTCCTGGCGTCGCAGCTGCTGCCGTTCGCAAATGTGGGGGACGCCACCAACACGGGATTGGATTTGATCGCAAATTCGGTCGGCGGAGCCGCCGCCGCCTTCGTGTCGTACCGACGGGCCGGCTCGGCTGCCGGTGACGTCAGCCGAGAATGACGTTGCCGTACATCTCCCCGAGGGGATCCGCGAGCAACTCGACTCGGGCGCCGTCGGGATCGGTGAAGTAGATGGACACTTCACTCTCGAGCAGGTACTCGATGCCGGCGTCTTCGAGATTCCCCCGCAGCCGTTGCCAGGTCACGGGATCCACCGAAATCGCCAGGTGATGGAGTCCACCCAGTACCTCGGCGTACGGGCCGATGTCGAGCCCCGGGAAGTCGAAGAAGCCGAGCAGATTGCCGTTGCCGAGATCGAAGAAGAAGTGGGTGGACCCCCGGTAATCGCGATTCTCGAACACGTCCACGAGCGGGAATTCGAGGATTCCCTGATAGAACCGGATCGTCCGCTCCACGTCGGACGACAGCAGCGCCACATGATGGATCCCCCGGGCCGCCGAGGGTCCGGCGGGAGCATGCAGGTGCTCGGCGGCGATGTGAGCCCGCTCTGTTGCGATGCGATCGAGGTCGATGTCGGTCATGGTCTTGTCACCTGTCCACCACGATACGACGTTCAGGCGCTTGCGCCCGAGCTGTGTGGCTCAAACCGCAGCACCCGGGCCGTCCCGGCCGACGGATGCAGCAACCCTGACAGCATCTTGAGGGTGGTGGTCTTGCCGGCTCCGTTGGGACCGAGAAACCCGACGACTTCTCCGGGTTCAAGGGAGAACGACACTTGTCGCACCGCTTCGACCATACGGTACTCGCGGCGAAACAGGCTGCGCGTAGCCGCCTTGAGGCCCGAGTCACGTACGGGCACCTTGAAAGTCTTTGTGAGGTCCGATACCTCGATCGTTCGCACGGGTCCCCTCTCCGGACCTGGCAACGCTAGGCGAACCGCAGATCCGCAGTCGTCACACTTCGGTCCTCGCGGCTGTGACCACCCACAGGCGATGTATGGACATCTCCAACTTCGTCTGCGCCTGCTGAGATGCAGGGGGCCCGATCGGGTGATCGGGCCCCCTGTTCCTCGCTTGTTTGGCTTGTATCAGCTGGTGGCTGCCGCCAGGGCGTCCACCAGACCGTGGCCGAAGAACGACGTCTTGCCGTCGGAATCTCCGTAGCAACGCTCTCGCTCGTCGCCGGCGTTGAGCGGTTCCCAATCGGCTGGGCAGGGAAGATCCTGCGCCGTCCGCTGGAGTGCGGCCTCGACCGCGCCCGGTGACCAGGTGGGATGCCGTTCCACGATCAACGCCGCCACGCCCGCCGCATGCGGCGAGGACATCGAGGTGCCGTTGAGGTAGACGTAGGCGCCACCCCCGTCGGACGACGTGATACCGGGGAAGACCGCGTTCAAGGGGTCGAAGCCGGCGTAGATGTCACCGTCTGCCGGTACCGCACCGAGGATGGCGTCCTGGACCGTTCCGGTTGCTCGGAAGTAGTCGCCTCCGGGCGCCGTCACGTCCACCCGAGACATGCCAACCGATGAGTAGTCGGCGATCCACAGGTCGTAGTCGGGATAGCCGATCGGGCCGGTGGCGCTCACGGTGGTGACGCCCGGCAGCTCAGCCGGGGCAACGACGCACTCGTTGCCGACTTCACGAACCTCAGCCGCACCCGGCGGCCAGTCAGGACTCACGTCGTCGATACCGGGATGCTGGAGGTCTGCGGCCTCGTTGCCGGCCGACGCCACGATGGTCACACCCCGTTGCCGGGCGTAGCGCGCCGCATCCGCGATCTCGGAGAGAATCGCCCGCTGCTCGGCCTCGTTCTTGCAATAGAACAGATAGGGGTCGGCGAACAGGCTCAGGTTCACCACGTCCAGCCTGACGTCACCGGCGTACCGAAGCGCCGCAGCCACCGACGGTGCGAAACAGAATCCACCGATGCTGCACGCCTTGAGGGCGACGATCGTCGCTTCGGGCGCTATTCCCGCGATTCCGATGCCGTTGACCGGCGCCGCAACCGTGGACGCCACGTGTGTCCCGTGCCCGTTCAGGTCGTCGATAGCGGCCTTGTTCGAGCAATCGCCATTTGCCATCTCCGCGTGGTCGGCCACCGGATCGTCATCGAAGATGAAGGAACAAGACAGGTCGAGATCCAGGTTCGGGGCGATGTCGGGATGGTCCAGGTCGACACCGCTGTCGATGATGCCGACTTTCACCCCGGCGCCGGTTGCGTGGGCGTAGCTCTCGTCGCCGGCGTTGATGAGCGCCATGTCCCACTGGCACGCGCCCAGCGGTTCAGAGTTCGGTACGCCAAACGTGTCGCCGTACAACTCCAGACACAAGGCGGCCAGCGAATCGGCCGGTTCGGCCGCCGCGCCCGGCACTGCCGGCACGATCACCAGCATGCTGAGCGCTGCGACGAGCGCGATGAATCGAGATCTCCTCATTGAGTCCCAACCTTTCTTCCTCGGGTCACCAAAAGTATCAGATACGACAGTGTCGTGTCGGTCTCCGCCGAGCTCAGATGAATGGGAGAGCGCTGATCGCGGCGGAGACCCGGCCGGTGGGAGTCTCCACCAGCACCTGTTCGCCCTCCTCCACAACAGCTGTTGCGATCTGCGCAAGACCGATCACCCGGCCGAGGCGTGGCGAGTGAACCACCGCCGACATCGAGCCCACCTGCGCCCCCGACTGGAAGACCGGCGTGCGCTCGCTGAGGGGCCAGGCGTCGGTGCCGTCCGACTCGAGTGTCAACCCGACCATGAGTCGCCGAGGGCCGGTCCGCGCCACCTCGCGCAGAGCTCCCTTTCCGATGTAATCCACCGGAGTGTCGACATCGACGAACTTGCCCATGTTCGCCTCGAACGGGTTGGTGTCGGGTTCCGTATCGCCACCGAACGACAGCAGACCGCTCTCCACTCTTTCCACGTGGTTGGGTGCGCCCGGTCCGATCCCATAACGCTGTCCGGCCTCCATGACGCGGTCCCAGAGCTCGACTCCCCGCGTCCTGTCCCGAAGGAACAACTCGAACCCACCCTGTTTGCTCCACCCCGACCTGCAGAGCACGAGCGGGATGCCGTCGAGATCGGTCTCGCGAAACCAGAAGTATCGAATCGCCCGGATGTCATCGCCGAACAGGTCGGCGATGAGATCTTCGGCCAGAGGACCTTGGACGGCGAGCGGCGACACGTCGGGTTCGCACACATCCACGTCGAACCCCTTCTCGGCAGCCACTGCTCGGACCCACAGCAACAGGTCGGAGTCGGCGAGCGACAGCCAGATTCGGTCTGACAGCTTCATGAGGATCGGGTCGTTGAGCAGCCTGCCGTCGTGGTCGCAGATGGCGACGTACTTTCCCTGTCCTTCGGTGAGTTCGGTGAGGTCGCGAGCCGACAGGTACTGGGCGCAGGCGTGGGCGTCGGGGCCGCTGATTTCGACCTGGCGTTCGCAAGCAACGTCCCAGAGGGCGACTCCTTCGAGCAGGCGGCGATACTCGGCTTCGAGATCCCCAAACGACAGGGGCAACAGCATCTTGTTGTACACCGAGAACGCGCTCGCACCGGCGGCCACGGTGGCGGGGTAGAACGGCGATGTGCGGATGCGGGGGCTGAGGACGAGGTTCGGCATGGCGGCGGCAACCCTACCCGCGCCCGGAGTCATGCCGTATCAAGAACCGGTGTTCGTTCCACCCGATCACCGAAGCGCGCGATCACCACGAACATCAACGGAATCACGGCGATGTTGGCGAGCCCAAACCATCGGAAGACCCCCGAGTATCCGATGTTGTCGGTGAGGGCGGTGGCGATCCCCTCGCCTGCCGCCAACCCGATGTTCGACATCGTCTGGAGTATCGCGAACATCGACCCGGCGATCCGCAGGTCGGTGATGCCCATCGCAAACGTCACATAGTTGGTCCACTGAAATCCGACGGCGATTCCCCACAGCGGCGCCGCCACCAGCAGAGACGTCTCGTTCTCCATAACGGAGAAGAGCAACCCGCCCACAGTGATCAACGCCACGGTGGTGACCGTGGACACCCGGCGCCCTCTCAGCCGGACGAGTCGGGACAACCCGACGCCGCCCACCAGCATCCCCACCCCCTTCAGCGTTCCGTACAGACCGATGGTGGAACCCGATGCCCCGAGTTCGTCGGACATGTAGAAGGTGACGATGCCGTCGATCCCCTGGAAGAACGTCCAGGCCAGGATCAGTCCCAGACCAAACAGGAGATAGCGGGGTCGCACCATCACACGGAAGGCCCGCCGGTCGAAGGCGTGGGCGTCGGTGTGGCGGGCAGGCTCCCGGACCCGAGAAACGTATCGGAGTGGGATGAGCATCAAAGCTGCGATCACCAAGAAGATGAGTTGGTAGCCGAAGACCTCCGCCACCAACCCGAACGCCAGGGACAGAGCGACCAGGCCGACGGCCCGGCCGCCGTTCATCCAGGCCTGGACAACCGGATGGTCGACGGGGTCCACGGCGTCGATCGAGAGGGCGTCGGCGGTGGTGTCGAATAGGGCCATGAAGAAGGTGGCCGACACCACCATGGCCGCCAGGACACCGAAGCTCCGTGCCGGGTCGATGAAGTAGGCGACCGCGAATGCCACGGCGGTTCCGATCAACCCGATGAGCATGTACGGCACCCGGTGGCCCCGACCCCAAAGCGGGAACTTGTCGGAGATCAGCCCGAACACCCATTTGATGATGAATGGCAAGAGGGCGAGCGAAGACACGATGGCCAGCCGGTCGGCGTCGATGCCGGCCGCGTTCATGTGCGGTTTGAAGAAGTTCAGCTGGTATGCCTGGATGACGCCCTGGACGAAGTAGATGGCGCCGAACATGACGAACATCTGACGTCGCGAGAGGCTGATGTCCACGGTTTCTCCGGCTCGGGGCTCAGGAGCGTACCGGCCCTTCGGCCTTGGCGATCAGATACCCCCGCGCCCGTTCCGCCAGTGGAAAGCGGTCGACGAGCTCGTGGAACCGGGGACCATGCCCCGCTTCGCTGAGATGTGCCAGTTCGTGGACGATGACATAGTCGAGGACCCAGCTTGGCGAACCGGCCAGTCGGTTGGAGATCCGGATACTGCCGTTGGCCGGGGTTGCCGATCCCCAGCGGTCGTTCTGCCGGTCCGACCACTCGATGCTGTGCGGCTTCTCCAGTCGGTACCTGGCGGCCAGTTGGGTTGCTCGTAGCTCCAAGTCGACCGCCTCCGACGCCCGCTTCCGTTCGATGCGCCCGGCCATCTTCAGGGCCCATTGGCGGGCCTCCGCCTCCGAGAAATGGTCGGGAACCATCACCTTGATGCGACCGTCCCTCAGGACCGCTTGGACGGTCTTTGCCCTTCTGGCACTGCGGACGATGTCTACGGGAGTTCCTGCCATGGCGGCATCGTACGAGCCTGCAGTGACAAGAACGACGGTCGGACTCGACGTCCATCCGGCGGTCCTAGAGTGCCGCCGGACGGACGGAGCTCGGTTGGAAGTATGGGAGATCGCGATTCTGGCGGTTGGGGGTCTGTTCGCCGGTGCGATCAACGCCATCGCCGGGGGTGCGTCGCTGCTCACCGTGCCCCTCCTCGTGCTCGCCGGTGTCCCCGGCAATGCAGCGAACGGTTCGAACCGTTTGGGGGTCATCACCTCCTCTGCGACTGCCGCGATCGAGTTCCGGCGCCGCGGTGTACACGACTTCCGCAAGGTGTGGTCGGTGCTCCCCGCCGTCGTCGCCGGCTCCCTCGTGGGTTCGTTCGGAGTCAGCCGGCTCTTGGACAGCGATCAGTTCGAGAAGGCCTTCGGCTTTCTGATGGTTCCGATCCTCATCCTGTCCCTCCGCAAACCCAAACCCAGGGCAGACGGAACCACATGGCCCCGGTGGCTGACCCTGCTCGTGTTCTTCGGGATCGGGCTCTACGGGGGAGCCTTCCAGGCTGGGATCGGTCTTCTGCTCATCGTTGCCCTGTCCCGCAGCGGGCTCGATCTCGTGCTCGCCAACTCGGTGAAGGTGCTCGTGAATCTGGCGGTCTCCCTCGTTGCGCTTCCCGTGTTCGTGTCGCAGGGTTTCTTCGAGTGGTTGCCTGCCGTGATCCTCGCCACGGGCTTCGCGCTCGGGGGTACGTTGGGTGCCGCGGTGTCTGTGAAGGGTGGCGAGCGGGTCATCCGCCCGGTCATGATCCTCGCGGTGCTGGCTCTGTCGGGACGCCTCCTCGGGCTGTACGGATCCTGACGGCGGTGACCGACTCCTTCTCAATGGTGGTGTCGTCGGGCATGGTCATGAGCCGGCGCCCTTCGATACCGGGCGATTGTCAGACCTTGGACCACGTCCGCATATCCGACGAAGTCGAAACCGAGGTGTTCGTACAGACGCCGGGCCGGCAGGTTGGCCTCGGCAGTCGACACGGCGTGGGTTCGGTCGACCGGCAACGCCGCCAGGAGTGCGGTGGCGACACCGCGCCGGGCGAACCTCGGTTCGACTGCGAGCCGGTCGATGTCCGCCACCCCGTCGACGATGCTCCACGCGAGCACTCCGGCCAGCGTGGGTCCGCTCCGGTAGCCGATCCACTCGAGGTCCGTTCGCCGGCCCACATCCGCAGTATCCTCGGTGAGGGGAGGGATCCCGTCGAAGCCGATCAGTCGCGCTTCCACGGCGTATGCGGCCCGCTGGATCTGGACTATTCGGTGGGCGGTTCCGACGTCTGTGATGTCGAGCGCAGCGATCACGGTTCGATTCTGGTCTCGACGCGACTACAAGACGGCGCCTGGCACGGTGCCCGCGCGAGCGCTTCGGGGGAAGCGCTGCTCACAAGGGGGAATCCATCATGAAGCGGCATGCCGTTCTCGCATGGCTGGGCGTCGTCATCATGCTCGTGGCCGGCGCCCCGGCAACTGGGCTCGCCGAGAGCACGGTGGCCGACTGGCGTCACGACGTCGTCGTCACCGAAGGGACTCCGGCAGCGGGCCTTGCCTTCCAAGCCGGCGATCCTCTGGGTCTGGTGCCGGGCTTCGGGGTGACCACCGCCTATACCCAGTCCACCGATGCGATCGATCTGTGGACGTGTGGGTCCGCGATCGGCGCGGACGCGGCGGCCGGCACCCTCGACGCAGAGGTCGGCGACTACTTCGCAGACCATTCCCGAGGCTCGTACCGGCCGGTCTTCACCGTCAGAGGGAGTGCGGGCTCCGACTCGGCGTCGTGTCAGAACCACGCCCGTAACAACGCGTCGGCGGGTGCCGAAGCGGCAGTGATCATCGTGGCGGGAGGTGGCGGCGTCGCCTCCAACTTGTTCTGCGGCACAGAGCTGTGTTCTGGGTGGGCGTCGTTCCCTTCGAACAACCGGCTGGCGCTCGTGGGCGAGCAGTTCCTGTCGACCACGGCAGCCCACGAAATCGGCCACCTCATCCAATGGCCGCACTCGTACACCGGAGCCTCGGATTCAGAGTACGACAACGCCATGGATGTGATGTCGGGCAATCACGGCCGGTCGGGGAATCGGGTCGGCACCTTTGCGCTCCCATACGAGACCGCAGCCATCAACCGCTACGCCGCCGGGTGGATCACGTCCGATCAGGTGTTGGTGGTCGATCCCGCCGGTGACGAGGTGGTGCTCTCTGCCACGGCCTCCGGGATGCAGATGGCCGTGCTCTGGGACAGTGGTTCCTTCTACACCTTCTCCGCCCGCGCCAAGACGGCCTTCGACCCGATCGACGACGACTGGGAAGGCGTGGAGGTCTACCGGGTCACCCCCTGCACCGACTCTCAATGCCTACCTGGATTCCGGCGAATCTCGCCACACCCGGCGGTGGCCTTTGAATGGGGCGACTTCGCCGCTTACGAGGTTCCGCCTGCTCACGTCATCCCGGCGGGTGTCACCCGCGACATTGGAGGGGTTTCGGTGAAGGCCTCGGGAGGCGACGGCGCCTTCACTGTCACGTTCGGTGCGGGGGCCGACCCCGGCCCGGGAACGGGTGGCGGAGGCGGAGGCGGCTCGGACGATCCGACGGACCCCATCCCACCCGGGTCCTACGATGGTTCGTTTGGCGACGACGACGGCTCGGTGTTTGAAGCCGACATCGAATGGCTGGCCGCGACCGGGGTCACCAAGGGGTGCAACCCACCACTCAACGACCGGTTCTGTCCGGACGAATCGGTAACGCGAGGTCAGATGGCCGCCTTCTTGCGCAGGGCATTGCCCGGGCTGACGGCGACCAGCCGTGCAGGCGCCTTCCACGACGACGACGGTTCGGTCTTTGAATCCGACATTGCGTGGTTGGCCGAGCGTGGTGTGACCAGCGGGTGCAACCCGCCTGCGAATGACCGGTTCTGTTCGGACGAGCCCGTGACGCGTGGTCAGATGGCCGCCTTCCTACATCGAGCTCTGTCGGGGCTGCCTGCACCAGGCAGTGCAGTGTCCTTCGCCGACAGTGATTCGTCGGTCTTCGTCGCCGACATCGGCTGGTTGGCGCAGGTTGGGGTCACCCGTGGCTGCAACCCGCCTGGGAACGACAGGTTCTGTCCGGACGAGCCCGTGACGCGTGGTCAGATGGCGGCCTTCCTACGCCGCGCCCTAGACAACTGAGTCGCCCATCCCCGGTCTCCAGTCTTCAGTCCCCGGACTCCCCCGGGCGGGAGGGGTCTGCGGAAGGGTCGGAAGGTGAGGCACTCAGCGCGCTCTGCGCTCCGAGCGAAGCGAGGGCGCTATCGCCCCCGAGCAGCCGCGGCGGTCTGCCGGTCTGACAGCTGTTGGCCGGTTACGGGTGACTAGTCAAAGCGCGCGGAGATTGGTTGGCACTCCGATTCACCGGGTCCCAGGGCCGAAGTCAATTCCGACAGGTCCACGGAGGGTGAGGAGCAAGCCATGTTGTCGAGAACCTCGGTCCAAAAAGGGGTCAGCTGGGACGGACGCCCACGGACGGCAGCCATCGCGTTCGTCTTGGTGGCCGCACTGTTCTCGAGCTTGGTTGGCGCTCCCTCCGCCCAAGCTGCTCAGGATTCGGCGGTGGCTCTCATCGTGCGCGAAGCCGAACCGGAGAGCGATGCTGCCGAGATGCTCGTGGAATCGATCGGTGGAACGATCGACGAGCACATCGCGCTGATCGGTGGCTTCACAGCGACTGTGCCCATGTCCGCGATCTCGCTCCTGTCCGCCAGCCCGGCGATCGAGGCCATCACGCCCGACAGCGAAGTCAGCCTGTTGGGTAACTCGTTCGGTGAGAACAGCGAGGCCGCCGCTTTCGACGGATCGATGCCCCACGTACTCAGGGCCATCGGCGCAGAATCCTTCTGGAGCGCCGGGTACACGGGCAGCGGTGTCGATGTTGCCTTGATCGACTCGGGCTTGGTGGGTGTCGAAGGCCTGAACGTGTCGGGCAAGGTAGTCAACGGTGCGGACCTCTCGTTCGAGTCGCAATCAGCCACCTTCCGCTATCTCGACACCTACGGCCACGGCACCCACATGGGAGGGATCATCGCCGGCCGCGACGCCGTCGGGCCAACCATGCCGAGGGCGATCGACGACAAGTTCTTCACCGGCGTCGCCCCCAACGCCCGGATCTTGAATGTGAAAGTTGGCTCGTACGACGGTGCCGTCGACGTGTCACAGGTGCTCGCAGCCATCGACTGGGTAGTGCAGCATCGCACCGACAACGGCATGAACGTCCGCGTCCTCAACCTGTCTTTTGGCACCAATTCGACGCAGTCGTACCTCTTGGATCCACTGGCGTATGCCGTGGAGCAGGCTTGGAAGAGCGGAATCGTCGTGGTGGTGGCGGCGGGGAACGACGGCAACTTCGTGCCACTCCGCAATCCTGCCCTCGACCCGTACGTGATCGCCGTCGGCGCTTCCAACACCCAGGGAACCATCTCCCTCGCCGACGACACCGTTGCCTCGTTCTCCAATTGCGACACCAAAGGTCGAAACGTCGACGTAGTGGCGCCGGGTGTGTCGATCGTGGCGCTGCGCAACCCGGGTTCGTATGCGGATACCACCTATCCGTCGGCTCAGGTTGGATCGAAGTTCTTCAAGGGCAGTGGCACCAGCCAGTCAGCGGCTGTCGTGTCCGGTGCTGCAGCTCTCGTGCTCTCGAAGTACCCCACGGCCACCCCAGACCAGGTCAAAGCGCTCCTCCGCAACACAGCCTTCATGCCAAACGTCAAGGGTCGGTCGGCGGCCTGTTTCGGCTCCGGGCTCGTCAACCTCACCGCAGCGGCCTCGGCCAAGCTGCCGTCGGCGTCGGCGTCGAAGCAGACGTGGCTTTCCTCGACCGGCCTGGGCACCCTCGAAGGATCTCGCGGAAGCGATCATCTGGAACAGAACGGCGTGTCTCTCACGGGCGAGGTCGACATCCACGGCAAGGCTTTCGTGAGCCCCGGCTGGGCAAACTTACTGGCCAGGCTCGCCTCGTGGTCAGGCGGGGACTGGAACGGGACGACGTGGTCAGGAACCACCTGGTCTGGAGTGAGCTGGTCGGGCGATGCGTGGTCTGGTACGACGTGGTCGGGCACCACCTGGTCGGGCACCACGTGGTCGGGCACGACATGGTCCGACAAGTTCTGGTCGGGCACGACCTGGTCTGGTACGACCTGGTCGGGCACCACCTGGTCTGGAGTGAGCTGGTCGGGGACCACATGGTCCGATAGCAAGTGGCTGGGCCAGACCTGGGGCTGACCCGGGAATCAGATGGAGTACCGAATCGCCCCCACGTCGACGTGGGGGCGATTCGCGTGAGAAGCCAATCGTCACGGCTGCGGGTGCCGTGGAACACATCGTGTTCTCCTCCGAGCAGAGACGGAGACCGGACTCCCCGGCTTGAGTCCGGGACGCGTAATGCCGATGATCCAGCATGGACCAATCGATCGCAGCGAAGACGGGCACGTTGCCCGTCCACTCGAGGCTGCGCCGTGTCTTGGTGAGGGCGATGGCGACCCGGGGCAGAGTCTGGCTGCTCGCCGTGGCCTCGTGCGCGGTGGGGTTGGCCTGTGGGTCTTGGCTGGCAGACCAGAGCCAGCCGATCGGTCATGACCTCGATCTGCGCTGGTGGTGGCTCGCCGCCGGGTTCTACGCAGCGGAGATTCTGGTGGTGCACCTCCAGTTCCGCAGAGACGCGCACACGTTCTCGATGAGCGAGATTCCGGCAACTCTCGGGCTCATGTTCGTCGCACCAGCCGATCTGCTGATCGCCCAGCTCGTGGGCGCCGCGCTCGCACTATCTGTTCACCGCCGTCAGCGGCCAGCCAAACTGATGTTCAATCTGGGGCAGCTGGCCGTACAAACAACCGCGTCGGTAGCCCTGTTCTCTGCCATCACAGGCGGTCGAGTGGGGTTCGATGGCCGCACGGTGGCCGGCCTCGTAGCGGCTCTGCTCGGCGCTCTGTTCATCGGGCACGGCGCAGTGCTCGTCGCCATCCGCGTGACAGGTGGCACCGAGTCGCTCTACGAGACCTTTCGAGTCTTCGCTGTCTCCTCGGTTGGCACCATCGCCGCAGCGTTGCTCGGCATGCAGCTGGCTATGGCGTTGGTTCTGGCTCCACAGATCTGGTGGATTGGCACCATGCCGGCGATACTCATATTCGTCGCATACCGTGCGTACATCTCCCAGTCTGAAGACAAAGGCCGGGTCGAGGCCTTGTTCGATGCAGCAACGACACTCCACAGGACACCACAAATCGACCGAGCCGTCGAAGCTGCCGCTAACCGGGTGCTCGACCTCGTGAAGGCGGAGGCCGCTGCGGTGATCTTGCACTCGGCGGCCGACCACACCGCCTACCTCACGATCGTCGACACCGGCGGGCGGGTCGACAGAATGGTGCCGCGCCACGTCGTCGACGGCCAGGACCTGAGACTCCCTGCAACGGGGCGGCGCCAACGCATTCTCTCCCGGGCTGAGGCCGGGACACTTGCCAGCATCACGGACCGAGATGACATTCAACAAGCGATTCTCGAGGAACTCACCGTCGGAGGTGAACCGGTAGGCCTCCTGGTTGGGATCAACCGACTCGGTGACATATCAGCCTTCGGTGAAGCAGACGTGCGCGTGCTGGCGACTCTCGCTTCGCAGCTGTCGACCACGCTCGAGAACGGCCGGCTGTCCGATACCCTCGATGAGCTTCGGCAGCTCAAGGAGCAACTGGAGGCACTCATCGAGTCCAAGGATCGGCTGGTCGCATCCGTGTCGCACGAGCTTCGGACACCGCTGACGGGCGTGATCGGGCTTGCCTCTTTGGTACGTGACAGCCTCACCGAGAATGTCGAACCGGAATCTGCGGAGATGCTCGACCTGATCGTCGAACAGGGCAACGAGCTCGCCAACATCATCGAGGACTTGCTGACTCATGCCCGGGCCGAGGCCGGGACGCTGAGCCTGCGCCCGGAGCGGTTCGACCTCAATGCAGAAATGGTCACGGTCGCCGCCAGCCACGAGCTGCCGGTGCCGGAGACAATCGGTCCTGTGTGGGCCTTCGCCGATCCACTCCGAACCCGGCAAATCATTCGAAACCTGGTCACTAACGCCCGCCGGTACGGTGGCCCCAACATCTCTATCGAGCTCTCACTCGGGACGCACACCGTGGCGGCAGCGGTGGTTGACGATGGAGAAGGAGTGCCGTCCGATGAGGCCGTCCACATCTTCGAGCCGTACCGCTCGGCTCACGATCAGCGCGGTCAACCCGGGTCAGTCGGGCTCGGTCTCGCCGTTTCGCGATCGATGGCGCACATGATGGGAGGTGACCTCACCTACGACCGGGTCGACGGTAGGACGCGGTTCACGCTGAGCTTGCCCCGTCTTCCGCTGGAGGTCATGGGCGAAACCGACCTGCAGGGGATCCTCGCAGCACAGTGACTCGCCGATGATCCGCTGGGGCAGATTCGTCGAGCAGGCGGTATGGGCGGAACGATGCCAATAGGTCGCAGACTGGAGCCACCACACCGAACCCAAATCGCCGACACGATCGGCGATGCCCGCAACTCTCGACCTGAGGCCTTCACACGGGGCGCGCCACTGCTTGAGTTCCACACTTGACCCCGGACCACGTCCCCTTCATCCACCGAGGGGCATCCGGCGCACCGCGCAGAGCGCATCGCGCACGGCCCGTCACGGGACGATGACTGCCTTGCCGATGATGCCGGTCTCGCAGGCGGCGTGGGCTTGTGCGGTGCCGGCGAGATCGAAGCGGTGCAAGGGGAGCGGTGTGAGTGTCCCGTCCGCCACGGCGCCTGTCACATGTTCGACGGCCTCGGTGAGCGCTTCCGTGGGGACCCCGTAAAGGAGCATGAACCGCAGGGTCACGTTTCCGAACATGAGTCGACTCACCGGGATCGCAGGGTCGCTGCGGGTGGTGGCATACGACACGATGGTGGCGCCCGGTGCGGCCACGTCGAGGTCGAGGTCGAGGTTGGCGCCCAACGCCACCTCGACGAACCGATCGATACCACCGGGAGCCGCCGTTCGGATCGCCTTGAGGGGCCCCGGGTCCCGGTAGTTCACGACAGCATCTGCGCCCGCAGCGGTCGCAAGATCCGCCTTCTCGTCCGAGCTCACCGTTGTGATCACCCGGGCGCCGGCTCGTTTGGCGAGCTGGATCGCGTAGTGCCCAACCGCTCCGGCGCCACCCGACACCAAAACAGTGGACCCGCCGATGGGGCCGTCCCAGAACAGGGCCCGATGTGCCGTCATGGCCGGAACCCCGAGGCAGGCCCCCAATTCGAACGAGGCGGAGTCCGGAAGGGGGACGGCGAGGTGCTCGGGGAGGGTCACCCACTCGGCGGCCGTTCCGTGTTGCCGCCCCGCTTGGGCAAACCAGATCCACACCCGCTGACCGACTCGCGCCTGGTCGACGCCCGTGCCCACCATGTCGATCACGCCTGTGCCGTCCTGGTTGGGGACGACGTATGGGAACGGCATCGTCGGGCCGCGGGATCCCCGCCGCGCTTTCCAGTCGGTGGGATTGACGGCCGAATAGACCACTTTCACCCTGACCTCTCCAGGGCCGGGCGTCGGAGTGTCGATCTCCGCCGTTTCGATCACGTCAGGGTCACCGAGGCTTCGATACAGGGCAGCGCGCATGCCGCCATTGTGGTTCACCAGCCGGTGGCCCGCTTCCATGTGCCGATGCGTTCACCTCCGGACATCACCTGGTAGCTCTCGTGCCCGGCGGCGGTGATACATGCATGATTCGGAAGAACGCTGAGCACCGCACCGATCGGTGGGACGTCGCCATTCGCCGGGACCACGATCCCATGTTCCTGTGTGACCCGTTCGACCACCCCGAGCCGGCGGCCCTCGGAGCCGAGGACCAATCCGTAGCCCAGGTCCTCGGGGAGCTGCGAGGTACTGCGGTCGAGCGACAACGCAAGGGCGCCGGCGTCGATCACGAACCCGTCGGCCCGATGACCGATGACCGACGCGGTCACCGACAGGGCGATGTCGTCGAGGTCGCACACGCCGATTCCAGCCTGGAACAAGTCCATGAACATGTACACGCCGGGGCGCGCCTCCGTGACGCCGGTGAGATGTTCGGCGAAGGTGGCGGTGGGTGTCGATCCGACGCTGACGCCTGCGCATCGATGCCCCGCCCCTCTCAGCACCGTGGCCGCCGTGGTCACGGCCAGTCTCTCTCGTTCGGCGAACGCCCGGATCTGGACCTCCCCCCGGCAGCCGTATGCGCCTCCGGCGTGGGTCATCACTCCGGCGAGCGAGTCGCCGAGGACGCCGGCGATCGACAGCAGCGCCCGGCCGTCCGGGGTGACTCCACCCCGGCGTCCGTCGCAGTCGACCTCGATCCAAACCCGGTGGTTTCCGACGCACGCTGCTGCCGCTTCCAACGAGTCGACCACGACTTGGAGGTCCACACCCTGGTGGCGGAGGTCGGCGGCCGTGCCGAGCTTCGATGGCGTCACGCCGACCGCGTACAGGATGTCGGTGATCCCGTGGGCGGCGAAGTACTCGGCCTCGGCGAGCGTCGACACGGTGATGCCCTGGCCCGGTTCGAGCACCCGCTTCGCCACGTCGATCGACTTGGCCGTCTTCATGTGCGGTCTGAGCGAAACTCCCAGACCTGCCATGCGGTCGCGCATCCGGTTCACGTTCCGATCGAGCCGATCCAGGTCGAGGGTCAGCCAGGGTGTGTTCACTTCGCTCTCCGGAAGGCGTCGCGATGGAGCCACAGTGCCCAGGCCACCAAGGGAGCGTGGATGACGGGGAGGGCGTGAGCGAGGTTCTTCGGCAGGTAGATGTCGGTCACCGAGCCGGAATCGGCTCCGAGATTCCGAGCTACTGCGGTGAGCGGGCATCGTGCTCCATTGCTCAGAAACACTGCAATCTCGGTGGTGACGACGCCGGCGGCGAGCGCGGTTCGTCGGGTGCGCTTTCGCCGGATCCCATCCCAGAGCACGATCATCACGCACGCCTCGACGACGAAGAAGATCGCGGAGTGGATCAGCTTGATGAGCGGCAGCGCGATCCGTCGCATGGCTGTGAGTGTGCCAGATCCGGGCCGGTGATGGACCACGGCCCTCGGTGTCAGCGGCGGAGCTCTCCCAGCGCGGCGAACCTCAGCATGTGAGCCTGTCCGGCGTGAAGTGCGTACTCGTCGATCATCTTCAGGAGGGTCGCCCCCAGCGGGCGGCCGTGGCCGAGACCCGGAGCGTCGAGCGAGTCCATCCCTCCGACGATCTGCTGAGCCTTGTCGACCTCGGCGAAGTAGCGGTCGAGGTCCTCGTCGACCGTGTCCGCCGACCCGCCGGGATAATCGTCGTCGCCATAGGCGAGGACTTGTTCCCCGCCGCCCAGCCCCCACGACAGGTACACGTGGTTCATCTGGGTCATGTGCCGCACCAATCCCAGAACCGACAACTCGAGAGGGGGAACCGACCATTCCGCGAGTTGCCCGCTGGTGAGGTCCCGCATCTTGCGCACGAACTCGTGGCGCTGATACCGCAACCAGGCCTCCAGGAGGGCCCTCGGTTCGAGTGATGGGTCCGGCTGGTCGGCCGGAGTGAGATCCATTGTTCGAAGGCGGACCGGTATCACCTCAGTCCTCCAGCTCGCTCTCGTAATGCTTCGCTCCCGGTCCCTTGGGAGCGCGGATCCCACGGAACTCCCAGTCGCCACCCAGCGCAGTCGAGAGGACCTCTTCGGACTCGCTGGGTTGGGCACCCACGTCGTCGCGGATCGGAATCGGTCCTGACACGATGGCGTTCTCCAGGGAACCGAGTCCCTCGACCTCCACCGTCACAACGTCGCCGGGTTCCACCGGCCGCGATCCTGCCGGAGTTCCGGACAGGATGACGTCGCCGGGAACGAGCGTGATCGTGCGGGCGATGTCGGCGACCAGGTAGTGCATGTCCCACTCCATGTCCGAGGTGTTCCCGTCCTGAACCACCCGACCGTTCACCAGGGTCCTGATCGCCTTGCCGTGAAAGTCCCAGTCGGTGACCAGACCGGGGCCCAGCGGACACAGCGTGTCCGAGCCCTTCACCCTCAGCATCGAACCGGCATCGGTGTCGCGGAAGTCATGGAGCCCGTAGTCGTTGCCGATCGTGTACCCGGCGATGTAGTCCCCGGCATCCGCGGGCGAGACGTTGCGGCACGTTCGACCGATGACGATGGCGATCTCGCCTTCGTAGTTGAGCCACCTGCACCGTTCCGGTCTGACGACGGCGCCCTTGTGAGAGTTGAGCGCCGTTGTCGGCTTGTGGAAGTACGTGGGTGCCGGCGGCAGTCTGGTCATGAATTCCTGCACCCGGCTGTGGTAGTTGAGGTGGACGGCGATGATCTTAGTGGGTTCGACGGGCGGGAGATGGACCGCTTCATCGACCGGAACGGATCGACCGTCGGCGGTGCGAAGCTCCTCATCCCGGCGCTCGGTCAACATCGGGTAGCCGTCGATCAGGATGCGTCGATACTCGGTCATGCTCCTCCGCGCCTCGGGTGACACTGATATCGTTCGGCACCAAACGATAGGCGAGAGAGCGGCGGTCTGAACAGTGGCAGTCACCCGACTCTGAGGAGATGTGATGTCAGTACGAGGATTCATGGTTCCCCGAACGGCCACCGGTCGATCGTCGCTGGTACCGAACCCACCCTGGCATTACTCGGGTGAGATGCTCACCGTCGAGTGGCGAACCGACCCTGCCCGGGTCGCCGAACTGCTCCCCGAGGGCCTCGAGCCGGCGCCCGAGGACCCGGGAGCCGTCGCCCTGATCTGGGCCGACTGGCAAAGCTGTTCGGATTCTCTTGACGAGCTGTTGGATCCGGTGCGGTCCCAGTACAAGGAGACGTTCGTCGTGGTGCGATGCTTCTGGCGGGGTGAGGTGTGGTCCCGCTGCGCCTACATCTGGGTCGACAAGGACTTCGCAATGCTGCGGGGTTACCACCAGGGCTACCCGAAGAAGCTCGGCGAAATGTGGATGACCCGGCCGGTGACGGTCGGCAAGGCAGGTCCGCGGCTGGAGGCCGGTGGCCGGTTCGGCGCCACCGTGTCGTCGTACGGCCGGCGTCTGGCCGAGGCCAGAATCACGCTCACGGAGCCGGTGGACCGGCCCGGGTTTGTCAACGGCCACCCCATGCTGCACCATCGGTGGATGCCGCGCATCGAGTCCGATGGGACCGACAGCCTCGCCGAGTTGGTCACCATGCGGGGATACGACGGTGAGGTGGCCGACGTGTGGGCGGCCGACGCCGAAGTGTCCTTGTTCGACGCCCCGACCGAGGAGCTGTCCCGGCTGGAGCCGGTCGAGATGATCGGTGGCTTCTATCACCGGGTAGGCACATCCTGGCGCCAGGGCATCACGCTCTCCTGACACCCGAAATTGCGTTCGCCAGTGCCGTATACGGCACTGAGCTACGCAATTTCGTACAGGACGGCGGTTCGGGTCTGCGGGACCGCGGGCCGCGAACTCCTAGGATCGCCATCATGGTTGTGAGACTCGACGATCACGAGGGGTTGCTCGAAGCCGAGCGCGACATCGTGGCCAAGCTGGGCGACGATCGCCGGTTCGACTTCTCCTCGCTGCAGGCGATCTCCAACATCTATCGGGCAGCCAACGCCATCCGCAACTTCATGGAGCGTGAGGTGCTGGGCGGTCACGGCCTCAGTTGGGGGGGATTTACCGCTCTCTTCGTGTTGTGGGTGTGGGGCCCACACGAGTCGCACGCCCTCGCCGAGGAGTGCGGTATGGCGAAAGGCACCCTCACGGGTGTGGTGGCGACCTTGGAAAAGCGGGGATTGGTGACGCGAACCCGTCTGTCGTCCGACAGGCGGCGGGTCGAGGTGGACCTCACCGAGGCCGGCCGGGACATGATCGAGTCTGTCTTCCCCGTCTTCCATCTGCATGAGGTCGCCTTGACCTCCCCCCTCTCGACCGAAGACCGTCTCGAGATGGCGCGGCTGCTCCGGTCGATCATCGGCGCCGCCGGTTAGCCGGCGGCTGGGCGGAGACCAGTCCCACGCCGATCGTCCATTGCCCGCCGCCCCGGGTCTCACTATCGTTCGGTACCAAACGATTTGGGCGAGAACGAGGTGATGGCATGGGTGGGATCGTTGGAGTGGGTTTGGTTTCGCACGTACCCACCATCATGTTCTCGGAGGAACAGCGTCACGAACTGAACGAGGGCAAAGAGATCAGCTTCGTCCCCGGATATCACCGGCTGAGGACAGACGTGTTCGATCGGCTCGGAGCAGACACGGTGGTGATCTTCGACTCGCATTGGTTCACCACCGTCGAACACGTGGTCACCGCTCACGATCGCCGATCCGGGACCTTCACATCCTCGGAGCTCCCGCGGGGGATGTCCCAACTCCCATACGACTACCCGGGCGACCCCGAACTCGGTCGGATGATCGCCAAGTGCGGCGAAGAGCTCGGGACACCGATGCACGCCTCCGACGACCCCTATCTCCCCGTCTACTACGCCACCACCAACGTGATTCACTTCCTGGGAAGAGGCGAGGCGTTCGTGTCTGTGAGCATCGCTCAGACCGGAGAGGCCGACGACTTCCTCACCGTAGGCGAGGCGGTCGGTGAAGCGGTCAGCCGCATCGGCGACCGCCGGGTCATCCTGCTCGGATCGGGCGGTATGAGCCACCGGTTCTGGCGACTCAAGGAGATCGCCAAACACGAGGCCTCCGACCCGATCCACATCGTCACCCCGGAGGCCCGCGAAGCGGACCTCCAACGCATCGAATGGATGAAGCAGGGCAATCACGCCGCCATCATCGACACCATGGACGACTACGACCGCCACCTCCCGGAGGCAGGCTTCGGGCACTACCTCATGATGGTGGCCGCCGTCGGTGGTCGAGACTGCACCGCCCGCGGTGAACTCTTCAGCGAATACGAGAACGCCACGGGTACCGGTCAGGTACACGTCTGGTTCGAACGACCCGATGGCGGCTGGACGGCTTGACCGGGTCGCGTCGCTCCGATTGGCGGTAGCCTCGGCTGATGTTCAAACCGGTTGTCGGGATTGTCGTGTGGAGGAGAGGACTCCGGACGCCGCTCGGCGACCCCGAGGTACTCCACGCCCTGTCGGACGCCTACGTTCGTTCGATCGCCGCCGCCGGTGTCACGCCGTTGCTGATTCCGAACGCCCGACCAAGCGATGAAGTGGGAGCGATCCTCGACCGTGTGGATGGTCTGGTGCTGTCGGGTGGAGGTGACGTCGACCCTTCGACATACGGTGCGCCCAACGAGAGGTCGTACGACTGCGACCCGGTTGTCGACCAGTGGGAGATCGCTCTCCTGAAGCGCGCCGAAGCTCGCCGGATCCCCACGCTGTGCATCTGCCGAGGCCACCAGATCCTCAACGTCGCCCATGGCGGCACGCTGCGACAAGAGATCCTGGCGGAGGGCACCGTCCACGCACCGCTTTCGGGGAAGAGCGGGGAGGAGATCCTGGAAGCGAAGCATCCCGTTTCCTTGACGCCCGGTGGTCTCCTCTCCGAGATCTACGGTACGACGCGCCTCGACGTCAACACCATCCACCATCAGGCGATCGAAACCGTGGGGGACGGACTGACCGTCGAAGCAGTCAGCCCCGACGGCATCATCGAGGCGGTGACCACCACGTCGCCGAACTGGTGGTGCGTCGGTGTCCAGTGGCATCCCGAGCGGAACGATGGCGTCGATACGCCGCTGTTCGAGACGTTCGCCCAGGTGGCGCGCTGAGTGGAACTACACCTCCGGTCGGCGGTCGACCTCGCCCGAGCCACAACGTCTGGTGAGTTGAGCGCACGGGAGGTGGTCGAGGCGCACCTCCGCCGGATCGAAGAGGTCAACCCGACGATCAACGCCATCGTCACGCTTGTTGGAGAGAAGGCGCTCGCCGAAGCCGCAGCCATCGACGAGCACTTCGCGTCGACCGGCCCGTCGGGGCCGCTCCACGGTTTGCCGGTCGCCCACAAGGACCTAATACCCACCGCCGGCATCAGAACCACCCAGGGTTCACCGCTGTTCGCCGACGATGTCCCCGATGTCGATGGGCTCGTCGTGACCCGGGCGAGAGCGGCCGGCGCCATCACGATCGGCAAGACCAACACGCCTGAATTCGGCGCAGGCTCTCACACCTTCAACCCGGTGTTCGGCGTGACCCGAAACCCTGCCGATCCGTCCGTCTCAGCCGGTGGGTCGTCTGGGGGAGCTGCGGCGGCACTCGCCGCGGGCATGGTTCCGCTCGCCGACGGCTCCGACTTGGGCGGGTCCCTGCGCAATCCGGCGAGCTTCTGTGGCGTCGTCGGGCTCCGACCTTCCCCGGGTCGCGTCCCGGCGTGGCCCACGAAACTGGCCTGGGATTCGATGGGCGTCGAAGGCCCCATGGCGCGGACAGTCGACGATGTCGCTCTGTTCCTGTCTGCGCTCGCCGGTCCGGACGCTCGGGTGCCGGTCTCGATACTCCAGGCTCCTGAGCCGTTTGCGCCTCCGCTCCGTCCACCCGACCCGGCGACGTTGAGGATCGCGTTCTCGCCGACCCTCGGCGGTCTGCCTGTTGATTCCGTCGTGGCTTCGGCGACCCGGGCTGCGGTGGAGCGG